>OLNW01000045.1_pt1 | contig 152246 bp, 131 predicted proteins | sample 1672121 | NCBI WGS metagenome assembly OLNW01 (sample SAMEA3136648, study PRJEB25190) | human gut metagenome
TTGACTTTGTCAAGAAGTTTTTTAAGTTTTTTCAAACTTATTTAGATTTAATATCAAATGTTGTCATTGCTTCGCCAGAAGTGACAACTTCAATAGTTTATCACATATCTTAACATTTGTCAAGAACTTTTTTACTATTTTTTAAAAAGTAACGGAGATGGAGAGATTTGAACTCTCGCGCCGCTTTCACGACCTACTCACTTTCCAGGCGAGCCCCTTCAACCACTTGGGTACATCTCCAAAAGCTCTCACATCTTCTACTAATAAAAATTAGCAAAAAAATAACGCAGAGGGTGGGATTCGAACCCACGGTCCCTTTCGAGATCACTGGTTTTCAAGACCAGCTCCTTAAACCGCTCGGACACCTCTGCATATATTAAGTTGTTGTTTTAGCTATCATTTCCAACCAGTTTTTAACTTGTTTTTTTAACTGACCGCCTCAACAAAACCTAGTATATCACAACACCCCTATCTTGTCAAGCACTTTTTTAAAATTTTTTATAGATTTTTTTTAAAATATGTGATACACTATATAAAAAGCCGAAAGGAGGCCATTTTATGCGAGAAAAAATAATAGAATTATTTCGCGAATTAATTAAATTTGACACAACTTCTAATCCAGAAAGTGAAGATTACCCTTCTACAGAAGCTCAATTTTTTTACGCCGATGTATTAGCAGCTCACTTAACTAAAATAGGAATAGAAGATATATCCATTGATAAGTATGGATATGTAACAGGAACATTACCGGGTAATATAGAAGGTCCTACTATAGGTTTTATATCTCATATGGATACTAGCCCAGATTGTAGCGGTTATGATATTAAACCTATGGTAATAGATAATTATGACGGAAACACAATCAAAAGAAAAGGCCCTGCCCTTTCATCAGAAGAATTTAAGGAATTGAAACTTTATATAGGACAAACAATTATTTGTTCAGACGGAACAACTCTCCTAGGTGCTGATGACAAAGCAGGTATAACAGAAATAATTACAGCTTTAGAATATCTTAAAAATCACCCCGATATAAAACACCCTACTATTAAGGTTGCTTTTACTCCAGATGAAGAAATTGGTGCTGGTGTTGATTATTTTAATGTAGAAAAATTTGGCTGTGATTTTGCTTATACTATAGATGGTGGTATTCTAGGAGAAATAAGCTATGAAAATTTTAACGCAACTAGAGCAAAAATTGACATTACAGGAAAGAGCGTTCACCCTGGTAGTGCAAAGGATTTAATGATTAACGCCGGACTAATAGCTTGTGAACTAAATTCAATGCTTCCAGAAAACGAAACTCCTTCTACTACAGATAACTATGAAGGCTTTTATCATCTTACTAATATAAAAGGAAATGTCGAAAATGCCCACTTAGATTATATTATAAGAGATTTTGATAAGACAAACTTTGAAAACAAAAAAAAGAAAATACAAGACATTATTAATACATTAAATGCAAAATATGGTAAAGACACTATTAAACTTAATATGTATGATGAATACTATAATATGTCAGAAATTATAGAAGAAAACAAATATGTTCTTGATAGAGCTGTAAAGGCCATAAAAGACACCGGTATTAAACCACGCATTGAACCTATTAGAGGAGGCACAGACGGTGCAAGACTTTCATTTATGGGTCTTCCTTGCCCTAATATCTTCACAGGTGGTCATAACTTCCACGGACCTTATGAATTTATATGTGTTGAAAGTATGATTAAGGCTGTCGAAACAATTATCAATATTTGCAAAGCATAAAAAAAGAACCTCGACCGAGGTTCTTTTAAATTGTCGATAAACCTAGCTTAGCCAGGTTTTTTAGATATACCAATATTGATATTTAAATTTTCAACATTTATTTGATGTCTTGTGTCTATCTATTTCACTGCCGACTTTATTGCCTCCTAAGAAACCAATGATTCCACCTATTATGGCACAAGGTACTGTACCAACTACAGCACCAACTGGTCCACCAACTGCTATACCAATGCTTGAACCTTTCGCTGCACCCGCAAGTGCACCTGCAACTGCACCACCTAAGCTACCTACTGCTTCTGCTTTTCTTGCCATATTTTTTTCCTCCTTAAAATTAAATTTTGTTATTAATTATCTTCGCCTTTAACATTTTTAATAAAATCGGTAACACCTTTAACAACACTAGCAACCGCCATAACGCCAGTTGCTAACTTAGCTAATTTATTTACTGTATCCATACAATCACCCCTTCTTATAATAATTATTATTATCAACCACCAACCTGTGGGCTAACATAAGATGCAGCGACAACAGCACACTCTGTTGTACCGTTCATTAAGTTTTCATATGAACCCATATTAAGAGGTACGCCATAGATTGTTACTTCATCATCTTCAAACACATCTTTAGTACCAATATAAAATGCACAGTAATAGTTATAATTATAATCTGTAACAATCATCATTGTAACAATGCTATTAATCCCTGTGTCTTCAGGCTTAAGTTCTTTAATTTGAACTACATTACCACTTACACACACCATACTATCGCCATAATTATCAGCACTCTTTGCTAAATGCTTATATTCAATACCATAGTTTATATAATTATTACAGTCCACATCAGACTTAGCAGGGAATAAATCTGGATGTGCATTAATAAAGGATAGAGCCTTACTATTTATTGTAAAGTCAACTGTAGTAATCTGGCTAATTTTATTGTAAATAGCAGCAGGAGTAGAGCCACTTGATGTACTGCCTGAACCAGTTGAGCTACTTGAGTCGCTTGAACTACTTGAACTTGATGATGGAGTTGTTGATGCTGAACCAGAATCACTTGAACTTGAATCACTTGAACAAGAACCCATCGCAATAAATAATACAAATACTACTGCCACACCTATCAAAATCTTTTTCCATAAAGGCATTTTCTTTTTAGGCTCTTGTTGATTTGGCTGCACATACACATTCTGTGATTGTCCAGGTATCTGTTGAGATTGAGGTTGTGAAAAATTATATCCACAATCTGGACAGAATTTTGAGCCGTCGGCTACTTCTTTGTTACAATTAGGGCATTTCATAAATACCGCCTCCTTTTTTCATTTCTGCAATAAATTGCATTTAATTTAAATATATAAATATAATATATTTCACTCAATACCTACTGCCTGCTGTATTTCGTAAGCAATAAATCCAATATCTGCTAATAATTTACGATATTTTCTATAATAGAATAAAGAAAGGATTGCTTTCTTTAATGAAGCTCTCCACCATACAACAAAAGTACCATCTTGATTAATATGTATATCATACATATAACCATTATGGTTAATTTTCATTGTACCATCTTGATTCTTTTCAACAAGTAAATTGTACTTTGAAACAAAAATAGGTTGTGTAGCCGCAAACAAAGTATCATTTGTTACATTCGGGTTAATTTTGAATTTAGCTTGTCTAAGTCTTTGACTTTTATGGTCTGACATAGCTTCCGAAATACAAAATACAAAAAGAAAACCAAACATAGGCACTATCCAAAAAATATTAATAAAAATACCTATAACCAAACAAGCAAAACAAATACCATAACCATATTTTCTAAATTTTTCTACTTCATTAATCATTGGTGCAGTAGATGCAAGCACTCTTGCCTTAGATGTATCCTCTTCTTTTCCAGTAAGACCTCTTATAAATCCATCGTGCATTTCCTGTCTAATACTTTTATTTTCATTTGACATAAAATTTTCTCCTTACTTATTTTTCTCACATATAACCAAAAGCTGTTCGAGTTTTAGCTTTTACAGTTATTTCTTTGTTGTCATTATCAGTTTTGCAAATATGTGTAATAAGTGAACCTACACACACCCCCATAGCAAAACTAATTAGCATACATAAAACTTTTTTCATATTATCACCTCACACAATAAACAACATTTTTAATACTCTATTATATTTTAAACCACCCCATCCTTTCTTCAATATAACACATTTGAACTATCCTCCCCAAAGCCCAAATATTCGCTATATTTACACAAAATAGCTAAAATTATACTAATTTAGTATCTTTATATACCATATATTACAACAATTTCACCAATATGTCAACAACTATTGTTTATATTTTTATCAATAACTATAATTATTGTTAATATGTTTTGTGTTAAATTTACATTTGTTTAAAATTGTCCCTCATTTAAATATCTCCATAAAAGAAAAAAAGCCCAGTTAAACTGGACTTTTCAGTACAAAAAAAGAACCTCAACCGAGGTTCTTTTAAGTATTTTAGCAAATTAGTCAAAAAATTATAAAGCAGCCTTAGCCTTAGCAACTAATGAAGCAAATGCGTTCATATCATTTACAGCTAATTCAGCTAACATCTTTCTGTTGATGTTGATGTCAGCCTTCTTAAGACCGTTCATAAACTGGCTGTAAGAAATGTTGTTCATTCTTGCAGCTGCATTAATTCTAACAATCCAAAGTCTTCTATAAGCTCTCTTAGTCTGCTTTCTACCAGCAAAGCTATGAGCCATAGCCTTCATAACTGACTGCTTAGCTACTCTGTACTGCTTACTTCTAGCACCAAAGTAACCCTTAGCCATCTTTAAAACTTTCTTATGTCTTTTACGTGCACCTAATGCACCCTTAACTCTAGCCATTTATAGTGTCCTCCTTAGATATATGGTAATTCTTTCTTCATAGCCTTAACATTAGTTGAGTCAACGAGAGTAGACTGTCTTAAACTTCTCTTTCTCTTAGTGCTCTTCTTAGTTAAGATATGCTGCTTGTTAGCCTTAGTTCTCTTAATCTTACCAGTACCTGTAACAGAAACACGCTTTGCTACAGCTTTTCTTGTCTTTAATTTAGGCATTTTTCATTCCTCCTGAAAAAAATTAATTAGTTTTTGGACCTAAGAACATTGCCATAGTTCTGGCTTCCATTTTAGGTTCCTTATCAATTTGACCTACCTCAGAAACCTGAGCTGCAAAGTCCTTCATTATTTCAATCGCAGCATCCTGTCGTGCAAGTTCACGACCTCTAAATCTGATGCTTACTTTAACCTTATTACCGGCCTTAAGGAATTTAACAGCGTTTTTAACCTTAACCTGTACATCGTGAGTATCAATGTTAGGAGAAAGACGAACTTCCTTAGTTTCAACAACCTTCTGTTTCTTCTTTGCTTCCTTTTCCTTCTTAGCAAGGTCAAACTTATACTTGCTGTAATCCATAATTTTGCAAACTGGTGGCTTAGCTTGAGGAGAAATCTTAACTAAGTCAAGATTTTTTTCATCTGCTAATTTCTGAGCATCTCTAGCTGACATAATACCAACCTGCTCACCAGTATCACTTATAAGACGAATTTCTTTGTCCCTTATTTGTCCGTTAATCATTAAATCGGTAATAGTAGGCACCTCCTAAAATATAATTGCTGCTGCTCCTATTTAATAAAAAAAGCAGACCAAAGTCTGCTCACAAAATCTCACAATTAACACATATAGTGAAAAATGTTTAACCTTAAAACACGAAAGTCGTAAGGTGAGAAGTGGAGCTTCTTCTTTAATAACAACAGATATTATATCACCACTTCACACCATTGTCAACAACTTTTTTCACATTTTTATAATTTTTAAATAGTCAAGTCAAGTCCATCTATAACTGACTTTAATTCTCTTGCTGACTCTTTAAGAGCATTTTTTTCAACGTGGTCAAGCTTGATTTCAAGAACCTGCTCAATACCATTAATACCTACAATAGTAGGAATACTCATACAAACATCAGAAATTCCATAATGGTCATTGTAATGATAAGAACTTACAGGCACAATGCTGTGTTCATCATTTACGATACACTCACAAAGTCTTCTAACAGAAAGAGCAATACCATAGTAAGTTGCACCTTTTTTCTTAATTATTTCATAAGCACTGTTTTTAACTTCTTCATAAAGTCTTTGTTCAGCTTCATTATGATTATGGTGACCTCTTAACTCACAAAATTCAGTTATAGGAATACCACTAACATTAGCACTTGACCAAACAGCAAGCTCACTGTCACCGTGTTCACCAATAATATAAGCGTGAACACTCTTAGGATTTACATCAAGATGTCTGCCAAGAACATACTTTAATCTTGCAGAGTCAAGAACAGTACCACTACCAATAACTCTTTCCTTAGGGAAACCAGAAAGTTTTAATGTTACATAAGTAAGAATATCAACAGGATTACTTACAACAAGTAAGATAGCCTCTTTATTATATTTAACAATTTGTGGAATAATTGACTTAAAAATAGCAACATTTTTATTAACTAAATCAAGTCTAGTTTCGCCAGGCTTCTGACCAGCACCAGCTGTTATAACAATAATGCCAGCGTCAGCTATATCCTCATAATCACCAGCATAAATATCAATATTACCAACATAAGGCATACCGTGACTAATATCCATAGCCTCGCCCTCTGCCTTATCCTTATTAGCATCAATCAAAACTATTTCGTGAAATAAATGACTCTCCATTAAAGAAAATGCTGAACTTGAACCAACAAAACCACAGCCAATAACAGCACATTTTCTCATATCTACCATATTATTATCCTCCTTAAACATATACAACTCTTATAGATTGTTAATTAATTATCAAATCTATGGTGATATTATACAGCTATTTAATAGAAATATCCAGTTTTTATTTTTATGGCAAAAATAGCCTAAAAAATATAAATTTTGAATAAAAAACACTCTCTTAAAGCTCAAGTTTGATATTATTTTAACAAAAAAATGAGTCAAATTTATTAACATAAGTCCAATTTATTAGTGTTTTTATACATTACTATATTTTTTTATAGACTTAATTTTGTTTATTTAATAAATTATTACACCAAAATTTATATAAACCATATTATAAAATGAGGGTAAGCCCTTAAATAAATATATGGAGGTAATTTATGAATTCAGAAATGTGTGACAAATGCAAAGAATGTAAAGAAATATGCAGAGAAAGAGAACAGCACGTTCACGAAATTTTAGGTTCTACGCTTTTAGGAAATTGTTGTAGAGAGCCACACAATCACCGTTTTGCAACAGTTTCTGGCGAAGCTATAAAAAGTGGAACAAGTCACTATCACAATGTTAAGTTTAGAACAGATTCTTATGAAGGTCATTATCACGAGTTTGAAGGCAAAACAGGACCTGCAATTTCTGTAGGTGACGGCAGACATATACACTTTTTAAAAGATAATACTAAATTTACTGACGGACACAATCACGAATTTAGAGTTGCAACATTAATAGAAAATCCTATTGGTGATTAATTAACACTTAAGTAAAAATAACCCCGATGCTAGAATAGCTCTAACATCGGGGCTAAATTTTAACACTTTTTGCCATAGTTGCAAATTTGCATTGCAACACCGTCTTTCATTGCAGAAAAACCAAATTTTTCATAAAACTTTGCATTTTTACTTTCTTCTGGCATTATTTCTATATAAAGATAATCCTTGTATTTTTCTTTAATCATTTCTATCATTTTTCCAGCAATACCTTGTCCGTGATACTATTAAAGGTGTTTTGACAAAAAATTTACTTGTTCGTAATGAAGATGTACAAGTATTACACGGCTTTGATAGTGTTGAAAATGCTCAAGCATATTTAACAAGTGAACTTTTTAAAGCTGATGTATTTACTAACCTTCAGCCACTTTGGATTGGTGAGCCAAAAGTTAGAATTTATAGTGCAAATTAAAAAATAAACAAAATAATTTCTTGTTTTATTATACGAACAAGTATTTTGTAGGAGCGAACATTGCTCGTCCTTTTATAAACACCTACTATACCTACATCTTTACCAAACAAAAATAATTTTCTTGTTTCATTATACAAACAGGTACTTTGTAGGGGCGAGCATCGCTCGTCCTTTTATAAACACATACCATACCTACATCTTTACCAAACAAAAATAATTTTCTTGTTTCATTATACAAACAGGTACTTTGTATGGGCGAACATCGTTCGTCCTTTTATAAACACATACCATACCTACATCTTTACTAAACATATCTAATTCTTGTTTTATTATACAAACAAGTATTTTGTAGGGGCGAACATTGTTCGCCTTATCTATTACGAACACATTAACTTATCATCATAAAAAAACAGGTGCCTTTCGGCACCCATTTTATGTATCAATTTATAAAATTTCTTATTACACTACTCAACTTTTTGTAAAGCACAAATGTTATTATTGAAGTAACACCATACTTAAACAAATTAAATGGCAACATTGAAAAAATCATAAGGCTTACCATATCCTTAACATAAGGATTAACAGCTTGACACATAGCTACAATAGTTGGTATGTCAATACCCATAAGTTTGCCATAAAGCGGGAATGTAACAAATATGTTTATAATTACAGCAAGTACACTAGTTATTACTGTACCAATAACAAGGCTTACTACAGCACCTTTTTTACTTCTTAACTTATGATAAATAAGCACCGATGGAAGCATATAGCCCAAACTATATATAAGATTTGCTATTTCACCAACACCAGCTGTACTCGTACCATTAAATAAAAAGTTAAGCACTATTTTAATAACTGCTATTAATGCACCATTAACAGGACCCATTATAAATCCACCTAATATAACTGGAAGCTCAGAAAAATCCATTTTAACAAAAGGTGGTATAAAAGGCAAAGGAAATTCTAAAAGCATAAGTATACCACTAATTGCACCTAAAACAGCAGTTAATACCATTTTTTTAGTTTTACTTCTACTTGACATTTATATTACTCCTATTCTGTTCTATAACCAGTTACTTCATTAGCTGTCATCCATTCCATTTTGCAATCCATAAGGTATTGAACAACATCATTCTTTTTACCATATATCTTCTGATATAACAACTGAGTTTCAAACAAGTCATTGTAAGTAAGATATGGATAATCAACCATTGTATTTGTTTCAGCCATATAGTAAAGTGCATAGTTTAAATTATTGTTAGCAAGCACCCACTGGTCCTTAGTATCTTCAACAGCAAGGAGCATTTTATCAGCAAGATTTTTATACTTTTCTTCTCTAGTAGTTTGATAAAGAGTATAAAGCACATTTAATTCAGCCAACTGATGATTAAGTGAAACGTGAGTTCTGTTATGCTCATAGTCATAACCATAATCCTCAACTAACCAACCGCCATTTTTAGTATCATAATGATTATTAGTTGCGTGATCAATAAAATATTCAGCATATCTGCAAACAGACATTAAAAACTCATCATTATTATATCTCTTATAGGCATTAATTAAATTAGCTGCAAAGTCTGTGTTAAATCTTGTGTCATAAAAATTAGCACCAATATTAAAGTCTGTTGAAAGCCACTGTGACTTAGGGCCAGTATACCAATATCCTAAGTCATTTTGATTTTGCATACAAGTGTAAGTAAATACATAGCCTAAGTCATAAGCTGCCAAAAAGTCACCATACTTAGTCATACTTGCACCAGAATAATTTGATGGCTGTCTATAAAGCATTGTTTCACTATAAGGAATATAGTTTGAAGGCAACTTAAAGTAATAACCGTCCCAAGAAAATCTTCTGTTGTTTGTAAGCTCCTGCTTAAGAACGCCAAAGTGATTAACATTGTTCCAATCAGCAAGTTTATTCTCTGACATAAGATACCATATTTCACCTACATAGTCTGTACTATGAGGGAATGTATAAGTAAGAGAATAGCTATCATCTTCATTTTTAACTATTGATACAGCTTCTTCAAGGTCTGGATTGCACTCCTGTGTATTGTTTTCAAATTTATTGTTAGTATACACAGCAGGAATACTTATTATTAAATGAGATTTATCTGTATCAATATATAATGTTTGCTTAGCAGTATTAGCAACATTTTGTGACATATACCATTCATTTGTTTCTGGAGAAATATATCTCATTTCAAATGTAGTACCAGGAATATTAAGAGTTTCACTATATCTTTCTTCTGTTGTAGTATTAAAGTTGTATCTCTTAATAGTAAATTTGTCATTATTTACAAAGTTAAAAGTTTTTTGCTTTACAGTTTTTTCAGCAGTATTTTCAATAACTTCTTCCTTTATTTCCGGTTCAGTTATAGCTTTCCACTTATCCTTAAATGTATTTTTAACTACATTGTAAGCCTCTAAAGCATTTCCAGTAAGTGGATTACCATTTTTATCTGTAGGTGTTTCTGTGTAATTGTTAGTATTTATTGTAGTTATCTCAACATTAGACTCATACTTAGACTTGTCAAAAGCTGTAGTTGTTTCAGTAGTAGCCTCTGTAGTTGTTACAGTAGTTGTTGTAGCGGTATTCTTTTTCTTAACACCTCTTGTTGATGATGAAACACTCTGAAAAGTAGTTGTTTCTGGTAATTTTTCAGTAGTTGTTTCAGTAGTTGTTGTAGTGCTTGTAGTTGCAGCACTATAATTTTGAGTTGAACCCTTGATAGTTCTAGCAGGGGTACTAACATTAAAAACTGTTGATGACAACAAAAGTGTAATAGCTGTTGTCAAAGCAATTTTTCTGTTAAACTCTTTCATTTTTTTCACTCTCCTAATGATTTTTTGCATTTTTCCACCGAGTATAATTATAGCAAAAAAACGCAAATAATTATATTACAATAAAATTAAATATTTATCCCTTTATTGTTGTTTGTTGTTATATATAAATAAAGCAACAGATGCACCACATATAATTACATAACCAATAATGCTATACCAATCAGGTATTTGTTCAAAAAGGAAAAATCCTAAAAATGCAGAGAATATAATTTGTGTATAGTCAAATATAGATATTTCCTTAGCCGGTGCATTAGAATAAGCAGCTGTAATTGTAAACTGACCGCCTGTAGCAGCTATACCAGCTAAAAAGAGAAAGCCTATCTGCCATAACTCCATTGGCTCAAAATGAGTAACTACCCAAGGCAAAACAACTATACAACTAAATGCAGAGAAGAAAAATACAATTAAAGGACCTTTTACTCCTCTTTGACCTAAAGCTCTAACTGCTGTATAAGCTGCACCAGCACCCATACCACCAATTGTACCAGCAATGGCAGGGAAAATAGCAGTAAATTCAAGAGTTGGCTTGATTATAAACAAACTGCCTACAAAGGCCACAATTACGCCAATAGCTTGTATAAATTTAGGCTTTTCTTTTAAAAATATCATTGAAAACACTATTACAAAAAATGGTGAAAGTTTGTTAAGCATTGATGCGTCAGACAAATTTAAGTGGTCTACAGCATAGAAATTACCCAGTATACCTAGTGTACCCATAGCAGAACGAATTAATAATACAGGTATATCCTTTTTACGATAATCTAAACCTATTCCCTTTTTAAACAATATAAAGCCAGCAACTACCATTGCTATAAAATTTCTAAAAAAGCTTTTTTGAATTGTTGGCAAATCACCAGAAAGGCGAACACAACAATTCATAAGAGCAAAGAAAAAGGCAGATAATATTATGTAAATTATGGCTTTTTGTTTTTTACTCATTTTATCATCTCCAATACTATTAATTTTGTGCTAAAGCCTTAATATGATTTAAAACCTTGTTTACAGCTGGAACAGAAATAATAATGACTGTTATTATACCTTCAGCAAAAATGTAAGAACCATTATAAACAAGAGAATAAACAGGAACATTCATACCTGTGCCATCAGCATAAGATGCAAAGAATACTACACCTGATAACCAAGCAAAGAAAAGTCTGCCTAATAAAGCAACAACATATCCAATTTGTAAACCATATTTTTTGTTTCTAAAAAATCCAGCTAAGCCTAAAGCACCAAAAGCTAAAGGATAGTCAGTAATGAGCTGTGGTACTGTGTAAAAAACTGGCTCAATAACAAACTGTAAAAGACCATAAGCAAATCCAGTCATTATGCCAGCCTTAGGTCCATACCAATAACCAATAAGGACAATAAAAAGCATACTCATAAGGGTAACTGAACCACCTAAAGGCAAACTAAAAAGTTTAATCATTGATGTAACAAGGGCTAATGCCATTGCTATTGCAGAAAAGACAAGTTGTTTTGTTGAAAACCTTGAGTTTTTCTTTTCCTTTGGCTGTAAGACTATAGCTAAAACTATAAGACCTACTATTAATACGGCTACTGTTATTACACCTGCTGGTGTAAGTTTAAATACATTTTCTTCCCAACTATTAACTGTTGGAAAAACAAAAAAGTTTGACATTTGTTTTTCCTCCTTAGAAATTAAAATATACATTAAAAATCCTGCCCTTGGCAGGATTTTTATTTTTATTAAGACTTAGTCAAGAGTAAGAATATTACCTATTTTTAATCCTGTTGAAAGTCTTATTGATGCTGTTTTAGTTTCTGCGTTCCAATCAACATTTGCATTAAGTGCTTCACTAACAGCTCTTAATGGAAGCATAAAACTACCATCAACAATCTGATGAGGAACATCAGGTGTAATTCTGCTGCCATTATAAGTAAAATAAGTATTGCCATTAGTCATTACTATTTTATCAGAACCCTTAGTCAAAGTGGCTGTTTTAGTTTCTGCATTCCACTCTACAGTATAACCAACTTTTTCAAATATACCTCTAACAGGTACCATTGTTCTGCCTTCAATAACAACACCCTTAACTGGTAAATCAAAGCCATTTACATTAATGTTTACATCACCAGCAGCAAAAACTGATGATGCCATTGCAAGTGTTAAAAACATAATTGAAAATAATTTTTTCATACTTTTCCTCCTTATTTTGTTGCTGCTTTTATTATATCCATAACAGATTTAATGCCATCTGATGCTTGAGAACTTTCCATTGCATCAATGTAACTTTGTCTGTTTTCATATACTCTGTTTATAGTATCAAACAAACTGCCCTTAGTCATTTTTTCTTCATCAATAACTTCAGCAAAACCCTGCTTTTTAAAACTTTCAGCATTTAATATTTGGTCACCTCTACTAGCATTTTTACCTAAAGGAATAAGTAACATTGGCTTATGAAGTGCCAAAAATTCGCATATAGCATTAGAGCCAGCTCTTGATATAACCATATCAGCCATAGCAAAAAGGTCTGGAAGCTCATCTGATATATATTCAAACTGCTTATAACCTTCTTTATCACTAAGACTTTCATCTAAGTTGCCTTTACCACAAAGATGAACTATATCATATTTAGGCAAAAGTTTGCTTAAAAGTTCTCTTACAGAATTATTTACCTTAACAGAACCTTGAGAACCACCCATAATAAGAATTACAGGTTTATTGTCACTAAAGCCACACATTTCAAGACCATTTTCCTTTTTACCAGTAAATAGCATATCTCTAATAGGTGTTCCAGTATATATACCCTTGTTATCCTTAATATGCTTAACTGCCTCAGGAAAAGTAGTACATACAGCCTTTGCAAAAGGCATAGCAAGTTTATTAGCCAAACCTGGAGTAATATCAGACTCGTGACAAACAACATTAACTTTATTTAATGCTGCACCAACAACAACAGGAACAGCAACAAAACCACCTTTAGAAAAAACAACATCAGGCTTTATTTTTCTAATAATATGCTTTGCCTGCATTATTCCCTTTAAAACCTTAAATATATCTGAAAAATTCTTTTTGTCAAAATATCTTCTAAGTTTTCCTGAACTTACACCATAATAAGGTATGTCACACTTTTTAATAAGTTCTTCTTCCATACCACCCTTACTACCTATATAATAAACATCATAGCCTTCCTTTTTTAAATAAGGTATAAGTGCTATATTAGGCGTAACGTGACCAGCTGTACCCCCGCCAGTTAAAACTATTTTTTTCATAATAAGCCTCCAATTGCGTTGTATAATAATATTATATAACTTGTAAATACTAATGTCAACCAATAACTATAGCCCTAGTTAGTTTATGCTAATAGAATTTTATAAATATGAATTTATTGAACATTGTCATTGTTTGTGTTATGATTGTTATAATGAAAAAATATGGAGGTAATAAAATGAAAAAATTTATAGGCTTTTTAGCAGGCTCTATTGCGATACTATCAGCTGTCTGTCTTGCCTTTGGTGCTAACACACAAGTTTATGGCGATGCTGACAATAATGGTGTAGTTGATGTAAAGGACGCCGCTGCTGTTTTAGACAAGGTACTTACAAACAAGTCAATGCCTATTGAGGAAAATGCAGATTACAAAAAATACATAGACCTTAATAATGACGGTGTTATTGACTCAGCAGATGTATCTATTATACTTCAAATGGCTCTTAACAAAAATTATAAGCCAAGTGGTGTGCCAGATGAGTCAACAACTGAAGCTACTACAGAGGCTACAACAAGTATAACAACTGACACAACTACAGAAACTACAACATTTGACACAAGTGATGGTGTTGTTGTAGATAATTTTGATGACCTTAAAAAGGAAATTGCTAAAAAAGATAACAAAATTTATGTAAAGGGTACTATTGATTGTACAGAGAGATTAAAACTTTCTAACCAAAATGCTAATACAGAAATTTACGGTCTTACTAATCCAGACGGCACAGGTGCTACATTAGACTTTGCATCATTAAGAGATAGTCTTGGAAATTCTGGTTCTGGTGGCACAGGTATTTCATTAAGTGGTAGCTACTACACATTTAAAAACATTATTGTTCAAAATGCTGGCGATTGTGGTATAAGAATTTCTGGCTCTGGTGCTGGATATTCTACATTTGAAAATTGTGTATTTAGATACAACAACAACTCTGGTGTATCTATTACAAATGGTGGTTCACATAATACATTCAAATCTGTTGATAGTTACAGAAATGCCGACCTTATTCAGAAAAACGGTGGTGACGCTGACGGCTTCTCTGTTAAACTTCAAGCAGGTGAAAACAACTATTTCTACAACTGTCGTGCTTGGGAAAATAGTGATGACGGCTGGGATAGCTACGATAGAGGTACACCATACATCGGCAGAGTTGACTATGTAGAGTGTCTTGCTTGGAATAACGGTAATCCAAAGGTATTTACAGGCGAATACGATTACGAAAACGGCTTTGCATTAGATAAAAATCTTTTATATGTACAAGCAATATTAAAAAATGACCCTGACTTTGAAACTAAGTACAACAGCCACAGTGTAACAAGCTGGCCACAGCTTACAGTTAAACTTCTCGGCACAAGTAATTCTTATGCAAATATTCGTAGCAAAAATTGGCAGGGTAACCCTAACGGCTTTAAGTTTGGTTCTAAGGAAACACCAAGCTCATCATACAGATATATTAAAAACTGTATAGCTTTTGACCACGCCAACACACCTAATCAAACACCAGCAAAGGGTTTTGACAGAAATAACGGTACTGCAACTTATGATATTGAAAATACATTAAGTTTCAATAATGGTCAAAATTATTGGATGGATAAAATGACACCTAAGTCAGTTAAGGGTGTATCTTATAGCTTTGACGGTGGTCAAGATGATTCCTCTGGTTCTCTCAAACTTACAACTCCAGACAAGGCTAAGCAGGAAGAACTTAAGGCTACAGTATATGCCTATAGAGATATGATTTACGAATATGTTTACAACAACAAAATACCTGGTGAACAGATTTGTAATGTATTCTAATATTTAAAATACAAATATTTAACTTAGCAAAAAGTCCAGAAATTGAGATAAGCTCAAAATCTGGACTTTTTTGTTAGCAATATTTAAGGTATTTTATAGAGGGCATTATTTTTATTCCATATATCCACCCTTCATAGGTGATACGGCTCTATCAGCAAATTGTCTAAGTACACCCTTTTTGTACTTATTTTCTCTAGGTTTCCAATTACTCTTTCTTTCTGCAAGTATTTTTTCTATTTCATCATCAGTTTTTCTTTCACCATTAACACCTACAATCTTTATAACTCTATTAGGAATACTAATTTCAATTAAGTCGTTTTCTTCAACAAGAGCAATAGGACCACCTTCTGCTGCCTCTGGAGAAATGTGACCTATAGCAGGACCTTTAGATGCTCCAGAAAATCTGCCGTCTGTTAAAAGAGCTATTGTAGCACCTAACTGTTCATCAGATGCAATAGCCTCTGTAGTATAGAACATTTCTGGCATACCACTACCCTTAGGTCCTTCATAACGAATAATTACAGCATCTCCAGGCTTAATTTCGTGAGTAAGTACAGCGTGAATAGCATCTTCTTCACAATCATAAGGTCTTGCTCTTAACACAGCATTAAACATTTCCTTAGGTACAACAGTGTGCTTAACAACAGCACCATCTGGAGCAAGGTTACCCTTTAAAATAGCAATACTGCCGTCAGTACCAAAAGGCTTATCAAAAGGTCTTATAATATCTTCTCGCTTTAAGCCCCACTTATCAAGATAAGTCTGGCACTTATCATAAAATCCATTTTTCTTTAAATCTTCAAGATTTTCACCTAAAGTTTTGCCAGTTACAGTCATTACATCAAGGTGAAGCATATCCTTAATTTCTTCCATAATAGTTGGTACACCACCAGCATAGTAGAAGAACTGTGCAGGCCACTGACCAGCAGGACGAATATTAAGGAGATAATGAGCACCTCTATGAAGTCTATCAAAAGTATCACCATCAATTTCAAAACCAAATTCCTTTGCAATAGCTGGAATATGTAAAAGTGAATTAGTTGAACCAGAAATAGCTGCGTGAACCATAATAGCATTTTCAAAAGATTTCATTGTTACAATATCACTAGGCTTAAGGTCATTTTTAGCAAGCCATACAGCCTGTTCACCAGCCTTTTGTGCAAACTCTTTAAGGTCTGGACTTGTTGCTGGCATTAAAGCACTACCAGGAAGCATTAAGCCAAGAGCTTCTGCCATAACCTGCATTGTAGATGCTGTACCCATAAATGAACAAGCACCACAAGAAGGACAGGCATTGTGCTTATAAAAAGTAAGTTTTTCCTCAGTAATTTCACCTCTTTTGCACATAGCATCATACATACCAATTTGCTCAAGAGTAAGAAGGTCTGGACCTGCGTCCATAACACCACCAGTAATAACAATGGAAGGAATATTTAAACGACCTATTGCCATAAGATGAGCTGGCATACCCTTGTCACAACTAGCCACAAACACACCACCGTCAAAAGGTGTAGCATTAGCGTGAATTTCAATCATATTAGCAATCATATCTCTTGATGGTAAAGAATAGTTTATACCATCGTGACCTTGTGACTCACCATCACAAATATCTGTACAAAAATAACGAGCACCAAAGCCACCGGCCTTTGCAACACCCTTTCTAGCCTCCTCAACTAATGTTAAAAGGTCACCACTACCAGGGTGGCTATCGCCAAATGTACTTTCAATAATAATTTGAGGCTTAGATAAATCCTCAAGTTTCCAACCAGTTCCTAAGCGTAAAGGGTCAATTTCAGGTGCTAATTCTCTTAATTTCTGACTTCTTAATTCCATAATAAAATCTCCTTTTCTATTAAATTAATCTCTATATATTGTTTTTAACAAGTTAAGCTGAGCAAGCTGTTCTTTAACATCGTCACCATTATCTGTATGTAATATTAGCTCCACATTATCAAAGTGAGGTAAACTAAATACACCTAGCATAGATTTTGCATCAACTATGTATCGTCCACAAACAAGCTCAACATCATATTTACAACCTTCTGCAATTTGCACAAGATATTTTCCATCTTGCATAGACGCAAGTTTAACAGGTATTTTTATCATTTTATCCTCCTAAGCAAATATTGATATTACAAGACCAAGAACAAGACCAGAAATACCAATAATAGTTTCCATAATTGTCCAAGACTTTAATGTTGTTTTTTCATCTATTTCAAGGAATGTTCCTACAAGCCAAAAGCCTGCATCATTTACGTGGCTTAATGCAGTAGCACCACCACAAATAGCACAACACATTGCAGCCTTATATAACATTGAGCAATCTGCAACAGCCGGCATAGTTGCCATAATACCAGATGCCATTGTCATAGCTACTATTGAACTACCTACAGAGGCTCTAACAAGAAAAGCAATAAGAAAAGCTACAATAATAAGAGGCATACCACTTTGTTCAAGAGCTGGTCCAATAATATTACCAAGGCCAGAATCCTGAAGCATCCATCTAATAACACCACCACTAGCAATAACAAGTAAAATCATACCAACAGGTCTAAGTGAATGGTCAAGTATTTTCTTAAGCTGTGCCTTATCATATCCCTGCTTTGTACCTAAAAGATACATTGCCACAAGGGTTGCAATAGTAAGAGCTACAAAAGGTTTACCTAAAAATCCTAAAATTGATTTAATGCTTTCATTAATAGGCATATAGCTTGATGCTGTGCTTAATAAAATAAGCACAAGAGGAATTAATATAATTGTAAATACAGTTCCAAAAGGTGGAAGTTTTTTGCTATCTCCTTCAACTGAAATTTCCTCAACATTGGCAGGAAGTTTAGCAAATATTTTGCCACCAATTACATTACCCCAAATTACACCAGCTACAATAGTAGACACAATAGCTACTGGAACACCAACAGCAATCATTACACCTAAGTTTACACCAAGAGCATTAGCTACAAGAACAGAACCAGCTGAAGGTGGAACAAAAGCATAGCCAGAAGCAAGACCTGCAAGGAGAGGTATTGCATAACATAGAGTTGACTTCTTAGTCTGCTTTGCTACATTAAAAGCAAGAGGAATAAGAATAACTACGCCAGCCTCAAAAAACACTGTAGTACCAATTACAAGACCAGTAAGACCAAGAGCAAGCCCTGCTTTTTTCTGACCAAATTTGTTAATAAGTGTCTGTGCCATTTTCTGAGCACCACCACTTACTTCAAGAATACCACCAAACATTGAACCTAAGCCAATAAGAAGTGCTATACCTTGTAAAGTTTTGCCAACACCCTTTTCAACTGTTTCTGCAATAAGGTGGAGAGGCATTCCTGCACCTATACCAATAACAATAGCTGAAATCATCATTGACAAAACAGGGTGAAGTTTAAACTTAATAATAAGAAAGAGTAAAAGCAAAATTCCCACTGCCGCCGAAATTATTAATCTTGTTGGGTCTGCTGAAAAAGCTACATCTGTCATACTGTATCACCTCCTATAATCATCATACCAATTTTAATTATTTTTAACATTTTCATATTAAATCCTCCTTTTTTAATATTAAAACCATTTGAATTCATCTGATGATTTTATAATACATCAGACCATTTCAAATGTCAATCTGTAATATGTACTAAATTAATATGTTGTTTTTTAAGCATAATTACCTATTGACAAAATAATTTGACAAGATATATAATTTAAAGGATATAGATAAGGAGATAAATTGATATGATGAATTTAGATAATAACGAAAAAAGTTTACCAGAAAAATTATCTGACGATATTGTATCCTATATATTAGAAAAGGAATTAAAACCGGGTGACAAGTTACCTAATGAATCCATACTTTCTAAAGAAATGGGGGCTGGCAGAAGTTCTTTAAGAGAGGCAATTAAATTGCTAGCATCAAGAAACATTGTTACAGTTAAACAAGGCTCTGGCACATATATAGCCAGTACACCAGGTGTAGTCGATGACCCTTTTGGCTTTACATTTATAGAAGATAAAAGAAAGCTAACCCTTGATTTACTTGAAATTAGATTTTTAATTGAACCTTATATTGCACAAATGGCAGCTATTAATGCTAATGAAAAAGAGATTGAATTAATAGAAAGTCTTTGTAATGAAGTGGAAAATCTAATGTTAAAAGGAGAAGAACACACTCAAAAAGATATAGAATTTCACAAGGCTATAGCTATAAGCAGTAAAAATCTAGTAATGCCTCGTATAATACCTATTATCAATAGCTCAATTCCCCTTTTTGTTAAATTGACTAACAATATACTTAAAGACGAAACAATTTCAACACACAGAGAAATTGCAAATGCCATTAAGGAACATAACCCTATAAAAGCAAAAGATGCTATGTATCTTCACCTAGTTTATAACAGAGCTGTACTTAATGAAAACAAGTCTATTTAACAATACTTTATATGGAAAAGAATTTAACAACAGGAAGTGTATTTAAAACTATAGTATATTTTTCTCTGCCTTATTTGCTATCATATTTTTTACAAACATTGTATGGTATGGCAGATTTATTTATTATAGGTCAATTTAAAGGTGTTGATAGTACAACAGCTGTGTCAATAGGCAGTCAAATTATGCATATGATAACCGTTATGATAGTTGGCTTAGCTGTTGGTTCAACAGTTATAATAGGTCGCTTAACAGGAGCAGGAGATAAAAAACAAATTTCAACAGCAATAGGTAATACAGTTACATTATTTATAGGAATTTCACTAATACTTATGGCTATACTTTTAACTATGGTAAACCCAATTGTAGATATTATGTCTACACCAGAGGAGGCTATAGCAGAAACAATTAAATATCTTAAAATTTGCTTTATTGGTATACCATTTATAACAATGTACAATGTTATAAGTTCAATACTTCGTGGTATGGGTGACTCAAAAAGACCTATGTACTTTATTTCTATAGCTTGTGTGGCTAATATAGTCCTTGATTATACTTTTATTGGTCGATTAAATTTAGGTGCTTCTGGTGCTGCCTTAGGCACTACAATTTCACAAGCATTTAGTGTAATAATATCCATTATTGTAATTATGAAAGGCAAAGATATAAAAAATTTATCTTTAAAAATTTTCAAACCTAGAATACACACTATTAAGGAATTACTTAAAATTGGTATTCCAGTTTCATTACAAGATGGTTTTATTCAAATTTCTTTTATAATAATTACAATAATTGTCAACAGACGAGGATTAAACGATGCAGCAGCAGTAGGAATTGTTGAAAAAATAATATGTATACTATTCTTAGTTCCATCATCAATGATGTCAACAGTATCTGCTCTTGTTGCACAAAATATTGGAGCTAACAAACATAACAGAGCTAAAGCCACTTTAAAATATGCTTTGTTAATATCTGCCATTTTCGGAACAATTGTTGCTATTTCTGTACAATTTGTATCAGAACCACTTGTAAATCTTTTTGTTCAGGACAAAGATGTAGTTATACTTGGTGGTCAATATTTAAGAAGCTATGTTTGGGACTGTATATTTGCTGGCATACACTTTAGCTTTAGTGGTTATTTTTACGCTTATGGATTGTCAATTATATCATTTATACACAACTCAATTTCAATTATTGGTGTGCGTATACCATTTTCATATTTAGCATCTAAACACTTTGCTAATACATTATTTCCAATGGGATTAGCTGCACCTGCTGGCTCAATATTATCAGCAATTATATGCTTTGTTGTATTTATATGGCTAAATACGAAAAATAATAAGACTTTAAAGTCAACATAAACTAATACACAAAGTAAAAGCACTTTTAATACATTAAAATAATACTCAAAGAACTTCATAAACTCTTCATAATAAAATTAGCACTCACCTCTTGACAGTGCTAATAATTGGTGGTATATTATATTCAGAACAAAGGAAAAGGTTAAATAGAAAAGACCTAGTACCTAAGTTCCAAGGAAATATCAAATTTCCTTAAGTAAATATTTTTCGACACCTCGGACTTCTCCGATAGTGCTAATTTGTTTTTTATATCTATGGAAGGAGATATGACTTATGATGATGCCTAAACTTTTTGGAGAAAACTTATTTGATGACGATTGGATGGATTTTCCATTTGAACACGAATTTTTTGGTAAGAAAAATCCTCTCTACGGTAAAAACGCCAAGAATATGATGAAAACCGATATTAGAGAAACAGAAAATAGTTATGAAGTCGATATTGATTTGCCAGGCTTTAAAAAGGACGAAATTAATGCAAGCCTTAACAACGGTTATTTAACAATTTCAGCTGCTAAGGGTCTTGATAAGGACGAAAAAGACAAAGAAGGCAAATACATTCGTCAGGAGCGTTATGCTGGTGCAATGAGTAGGAGCTTTTATGTAGGTGAAAGTGTTAAACAGGAAGATGTTAAAGCTAAGTACGAAAACGGTATTTTAAAGTTGTCAGTTCCTAAAAAAGCACCTGAGGCTGTAGCTTCAAATAACTACATTGCTATTGAAGGATAAAATAATAAATTAATTAAGGAGTGGATTTTTCCACTCCTTTTTGTTTATCGAAAAACATCAAAAATAAAAAAAATTTGTAATTAATGAAAATGTTATTGAAAAACTTAAAGCGTCGCAGACTTTAATCCGCAGGTTTGCAATCCCGAAGAATACGGGGCTTGCTTTGCGTAGCAAAGTTGCTTGATAGAATTTACTTCCACCGAGGCTGGTCGTAAAACTTTGTTTTACTGGTCGCTTCATAGGTGGGTACATAGTACCCTTACTGCAAGAAATGCGTGGATTTCTTGCAAGGCTGTCGACTTTATCGACAGCCAGTTAAGGAGTGGATTTTTCCACTCCTTTTTAAATACAAAAAACTAAAAGCTGTTGCACATTAGTTAAGTAACTTAATACCTAACCAATGACAACAGCTTTTTTATTTAATCAATTATCTAACCATATCCTGCTTTGAATAAGGTCTAAGCTGACCACCTAAAAGTAAATCATAAGTATCAGCAACAAGCCATTCATTTTCAGGGTTATTTTCATTGTAATAAATGTTAAATCCATTGTCTACAATGTTAGAAAAATCAAGGTTTGAACCGTCCTTAAAGCTATCAAGATAAAGGTCATTATCAAGAATAAGTGTGCCGTCCTGTTCCATATTAAGGTTAATATAACCCTTAATTTCTGTATCAATCTGACCACCTAAAGTACAGTTATTATCAATATTAATATTAAGAATATCCTTTGTATCAAGTAAAATACGAGTATTCTCAATCTTAGCACCATCAGTTAAATTAAGAGTAATAGTATTACCTGTTTTCTGAGGTTCTTTTGTTAATGATGGTGAATTAATAAGGTTAGTTACATTAAATGTATTGCCACCCTTAATATTAATAGTTGCTGTAGTATTTCTGCAATAGAAAGCTGAACCCTTCTTATTGTTAATAGTTGTGTTTTCAACATCAATTGTACTTGCATCATCATTAGTTGAAATTAAATCAATTGAGCCAAAGTTAGTAGACTTACCAACACCACTTTCAGCCTCAATGTCATTACCATTAAGTGTAACATTAACACCATTTCCAAGAGTTAAAGCAGGTGCTTTTTCACCAGCAGAAATTGTGTTATTCTTAAAAGATGCAATAGCACCGTTTGTAAGGTTAATAGCTGTTACAGGGCTCTTACCATTAGCACTAATCTTAGCATTATTAATACTTACATTAGACTGGTCTGTTGCATAAACAGCATTACCGTTAGTACCTGTAGCAGAACCGTTTTCCATTTTAACAGTTGACTTGCCACTAGCAGTTATAGCCTTGCCACCAATTGAAGTAACAGAAGAACTATTAATGTTGACCTGACTCTTATTATCTACAGCAATAGCATCATCACTTGTAACTCTAACAGTAGAATTATCAACATTTATAGTACCACCATTTTCAGCAGAAATCTTTTCAGAAACATCTGCATTGCTGTGGTCCTTACTTTCATTAGTTTTAGCTTCTTCTTTCTTAGCTTCTTCCTTTTCAGCCTTCTTTACTTCTTCCTGAGCAGCCTTTTCTTCAGCCTTCTTAGCTGCTTCAACTTTGTAATTATCTACATACTGGTCAAGTTTAGCAAATATAACAGCCATTTCAGCTCTAGTCATTGTAGAATCTGGGTTAAGGTTACTCTGGTCATCACCCTTAACAAGACCAATTCTGTAAAGAGTAGCAGCAGCAGTCTGTCTTTCAACACCACTAATACTGCTAGCATCATTAAACACAGAAGTATCAGTTGTAATATTATCTACAAGATTGTTATTAAGTAATGCTCTGTAAATCATAGTCATAGCATCAAGTCTTTTAATAGCTTCTTCTGGATAATACATACCTCTTTCAGTAATAACCTTAGCTAAACAACAATTTGCTATAGCCTGTTCATAATAAGAACCTGCTGGTACATCTTTTAATGCAAAAGTTTCAATTTTACCATCTTTAAAGTCAAATGTTTTGTCAAGAAGAATAGCAAAATCGCCTCTTTCAATTTTGTTGCCTGGTGCATACATATCAGCACCTACACCAGCAGCAATACCGTTCTTAGCAATATAGTCAACATATTCAACTGCCCAGCCATAATTTTCAGCTGTTACATCTTTAAAATATTTAGAATCTCCATCATTAGCAGCCATTACAGGCATAGCCATTGAAATAGCCATACAAGCAGCCGCCGAACATAAAATAAATTTTTTCATTTTCATACTCCCTTTCACAAATAACTCTTTATGATTATTATGATTATATTTTCTCATATATTGATAAAAGTTGCAATATGTTTTTATTAAATAAAGATTAAATTTTGACTACAATGTTACATTTTTATTTCAACAAATATCAAAATTTAGTAAATTATACCAAAAAGACCTCTGTTTCCAGAGGCCTTTTACATTTAACACAAAATCACAAATTATTTTACAGGAGTTGCATTCTGGTCCTTAAGAACAACATCGTGAGCTCCACCTTCTACAATACTAGTTGCAGAAACAAGAGTAATTCTAGCCTTTTCCTGTAATTCAGGAATAGTTAAAGCACCACAGTTACACATTGTTGAACGAACCTTTGAAAGAGTAATAGCAAGGTTGTCGTGTAAGTAACCAGCATAAGGTACATAAGAGTCAACACCTTCTTCAAATGAAAGCTTGCTTGCACCACCCATATCATATCTCTGCCAGTTTCTAGCTCTTGCAGAGCCTTCACCCCAGTATTCCTTCATATAGTTACCATTTACAATAACCTTGTTTGTAGGGCTTTCTTCAAATCTTGAGAAGTATCTACCAAGCATACAGAAATCACAACCCATAGCAAGAGCTAAAGTAATGTGATAATCGTGAACAATACCACCATCAGAACAAATTGGAATATAAATACCAGTTTCCTTATAGTATTCATCTCTAGCAGCAGCAACTTCAATAACAGAAGTAGCCTGACCTCTACCAATACCCTTAGTTTCTCTAGTGATACAGATAGAACCACCACCGATACCAATCTTAATAAAATCAGCACCAGCTTCAGCAAGGAATCTAAAGCCTTCTCTATCAACTACATTACCAGCACCAACCTTAACAGTGTTGCCATAATGTTCTCTAATCCAGTCAATAGTATTCTTCTGCCAAGCAGTAAAACCTTCTGATGAGTCAATACAAAGAACATCAGCACCAGCCTCAACTAAAGCAGGAACTCTTTCAGCAAAATCTCTTGTGTTAATACCAGCACCAACAATATATCTCTTGTGAGAATCAAGAAGCTCCATAGTATTTTCCTTGTGGCTTTCGTAATCCTTTCTGAATACATAAGCAACAAGTCTTTGCTGGTCATCAACAATAGGGAGAGCATTTAACTTCTTATCCCAAATAATGTCATTAGCTTCTTTAAGAGTAGTACCCTCTTTAGCATAAATCATATTTTCAATAGGAGTCATAAACTCACTAACCTTAGTAGCTGGGTCCATTCTACTTACTCTGTAATCTCTGCTAGTAACGATACCAACGAGCTTACCAGTAGCAGTACCATCTTCAGTAACAGAAACAGTTGAATGACCTGTCTGCTCCTTTAAAGCAATAATGTCAGCAAGAGTCTGGTCAGGTCTAATGTTAGAGTCACTCTTAACAAAACCAGCCTTATAGCTCTTAACTCTCTTAACCATTTCTGCCTGCTGTTCAACAGTCTGTGAGCCATAGATAAATGACACACCACCCTCCTTAGCAAGTGCAATAGCCATATTATCATCTGAAACTGACTGCATAATTGCAGATACTAATGGAATATTCATAGTAAGAGGACAATCTTCCTCTCCCTTTTTATACTTAACTAATGGAGTAACAAGACTAGCCTTAGCAGGGATACAAGCCTCTGATGAGTAGCCTGGTACCAATAAATATTCACTAAAAGTATGTGATGGTTCTTTAAAATAGTATGCCATTTTTCTAATCTCCTTTGTTAAAACTATAAATTTTTTGTGTTCCATAATTACAACAAAAACGATTGCTAAGAAATACTTTCACAATCGTTTTTGAGCATCATTACTGAGAAAGTTTAATCAATATTAATTAAACTTATATTAAAATCTATAATATCATAATATGTAAAATTATGCAAGTATTTTTGCAAATTTAAACACAACTTATTTCATTGAATCAACAGAACCTAAAACATTTTCAATCTTGTATTCAACAAGTTCCTGAACCATATCTCTTGCAACACCAAGATAACCTCTAGGGTCAAAGTTTTCTGGCTTGTCAACAAATGACTTTCTAATACCAGCAGTCATAGCAAGTCTAATATCAGTATCCATATTAATCTTGCAAACAGCCATACTAGATGCCTTTCTTAACATTTCAACAGGGATACCCTTAGCACCCTTAATGTTACCACCATACTGATTACACATTTCAATAACAGCTGGGTCAACACTTGATGCACCGTGAAGAACGATAGGATAGTTGTGGAAACCTTCAGCCTCAAGCTTTTCTGTAATAAGAGCAAGTCTGTCAAAGTCAAGTTTAGCCTCACCCTTAAACTTGTATGCACCGTGGCTAGTACCAATAGCAATAGCTAAAGAATCAACACCAGTTCTCTTAACAAAATCAACAGCCTGGTCTGGGTCAGTATATGTAGCATTTGCAGCGTCAACATTAACCTCATCTTCAACACCAGCGAGCTTACCAAGTTCAGCCTCAACAACTACACCGTGAGCGTGAGCATAATCTACAACTTCCTTAGTCTTTGCTACATTTTCCTCATATTCAAAGTGAGAACCATCAAACATAACTGAAGTAAAGCCGTTTTCAACACAAAGCTTAACAGTGTCAAGGTCTGGACCGTGGTCAAGATGTAAAGCAACATCTACACCAGTTTCTTCAACAAGTGCCTTAACCATACCTAATAAACACTGAGGACCAGCATACTTTAATGCAGACTTAGAACACTGTAAAATAACAGCAGAATTCTTAGCAGCAGCACCTCTAACTACGCCCTGAATAATTTCCATATTGTTGATATTAAAAGCACCAATAGAATACTTTCCCTCAAACGCTTTCTTAAACATTTCCTTTGTTGTTACTAATGCCATAATATTTCCTCCTTAATACTTTTTTATTTATTAAAATAATTATAGCACACCCCCTAGTTTTAAGCAACTGATTTATGAACTTTTTATGTATATTTTTGTTCAAAAAATTACAAAATATACTAAATAAATTAAGGAGCTACCTTTCCCATTATTTATAGCACAAAAAAAGATGCTGACAAAAATCAGCATCTTTTGTATATACATTTTATATTAGTCTACAGCTACGATTGACTTCTTGTTGTAAGAACCACAGTTCTTGCATACTCTATGAGGCATCATTAACTCGCCGCACTTGCTACAAGCTACTAAAGTTGGAGTAGCAATCTTCCAGCTCTGAGCCTTTCTCTTATCTCTCTTAGACTTAGACATCTTACCCTTAGGACAAATTGACATTTCTATACACCTCCTTGATTTAATAAAATAAATTAATCATCATTAAAAAGATTTAACAACTTTTCAAATTGTGGATTAACATAACCCCTGTCACAGCCACAATCGCCGTCATTTAAGTTATGACCGCATTTAGGGCAAAGACCCTTACAATCATCGGAACACAAAACCTGCATAGGCATATTCAGTATGATGTTAGCTATGACAGCCGGTTTCAAATCAATGGTCTTATCTGAAAGCTCCCAAATCTCCTCATCTGAATCAGGATTTTCTGAAAAAATCTCATTCAAATCGAAATCAAGTTTGGTTTCAAAAGCACTAAGACATAAGTCACAATTCAAATTTAAAACCGTCTTAACCTTGCCATCAACGATATAATCTGTCCCCTGTCTGTAGACATTACCTGTTACTACAGCAGAAACCTTCATCATATAGTCACCTCTAGGAAGTTCAAAACTTTCACTAAAGTTAAAGTTTTCCTTCTTATCAGCAAGATATTTAACATCAATAAGCATAATAACACTCCTGTTCCGCAGGAATAGTCAGCCTATTCCGTAGTGCCAAGCAACAACCATTGCCCGACAACACATCAAATGATATTATACCATTAGGCTTGTATTTTGTCAAGCAATTTTTATTTTCAAATTAAATTTTTTAAAAATTTAATGTCAGGGTGCAAAAACACCCTGACAAATATTACAATTTACAATTTATAAAAATAAATTAGTTTAATAAATCCATAGTATCCTGAGCAATCATTAATTCCTCATCAGTTGGGATAATGAAAGTCTTAATCTTGCTACCTTCACCAGTAAAGTCAATATCTTCACCACGAAGCTTGTTCTTTTCAGCATCAATCTTAACACCAAGGCAATCAAGATATTCGCAAATAGCAGCTCTGTGACCACCATTGTTTTCACCGATACCAGCAGTAAATACGATAGCATCACAACCACCAAGAGCAACATAGTAAGAACCAATGTACTTAGCAATCTGGTATCTAAACATATCAAGAGCTAACTTACATCTTTCATCACCTTCGTTCATACCAGCTTCTACATCTCTGTAGTCACTTGAACGACCAGTTACACCAAGGATGCCAGACTTCTTATTCATAATAGTATCAATTTCGTCTGGAGTTAAGTTTTCGTGCTTCATTAAGTATGGTACGATAGCTGGGTCAATATCACCACATCTAGTACCCATTTCAAAACCAGCTAAAGGAGTAAGACCCATTGATGTATCAATAACCTTACCGTCCTTAACAGCAGCAATAGAAGAACCATTACCTAAATGGCAAGTGATAACCTTGCTGTGCTCTGGATTACCAAGCATTTCAATAGCTCTCTTAGAAACATATCTATGGCTAGTACCGTGGAAGCCATATCTTCTTACATTGTACTTCTCATAATATTCGTAAGGAAGAGCATACATATAAGCCTTTGCTGGCATAGTCTGGTGGAAAGCAGTATCAAATACAGCAATGTTAGGAACACCAGGCATAAGCTTTTCACAAGCCTCAATACCCATAAGGTTTGCAGGATTGTGTAAAGGACCTAAGTCGAAACACTTTCTAACAACTTCCTTAACTTCCTCAGTTACTACACAAGACTTAGTAAAGTACTTGCTACCGTGGAGTACTCTGTGACCAACACCGTTGATTTCAGAAAGACTTTCAATAACACCACACTCTGGGTCAACAAGCTTTTCCATAACAAGCTTAATAGCCTCATCGTGGTTCTTTAAAGGCTGTTCAAATACAACCTTGTCCTTACCAGTTGGTCTGTGCTGAAGATTAGAACCTTCAATACCAATTCTTTCAACTAAACCCTTAGCTAAAACTTCGTTGTTGTCCATATTGTACAACTGATACTTTAAAGATGAACTACCGCAATTAATAACTAAAATTTTCATTTATTTTCTCCTTAAAAAATATTACTTACCAGCTAACTGAGCCTGAACTGCTGTCATAGCAACAACACCTACAATATCTTCTGCAAAACAACCTCTTGAAAGGTCATTAACAGGCATTGAAAGACCCTGTAAAACTGGACCATAAGCCTCAGCCTTAGCTAATCTCTGAACTAACTTGTAACCAATGTTACCAGCTTCAAGACTTGGGAATACAAGAGTATTAGCGTGACCAGCAACCTTGCTCTCTGGAGCCTTTAATGCACCAACTTCTGGAACTAAAGCTGCATCAAGCTGTAATTCACCGTCGATTTCGATTTCTGGGAATCTTTCCTGAGCCATCTTAACAGCATCAGCTACCTTAGTAACATCGTCGTGCTTAGCACTACCCTTAGATGAGTAAGAAAGCATAGCTACCTTAGGCTCGCCACCTGTAAACATCTTAAATGATTCAGCAGAAAGACCAGCGATTTCAGCAAGCTTAGCAGAATCAAGGTCAGTATTAACAGCACAGTCAGCAAATACGAAAAGACCGTTGTCGCCAAATTCACAATTTGGAACTTCCATAAGGAAGAAACCAGATACAGAACTGATACCAGGCTTAGTCTTTAATAACTGAAGAGCTGGTCTAATTGTGTTACCAGTTGAGTGGCAAGCACCAGAAACAGCACCATCAGCATCACCACACTTACACATAAGGCAAGCATAGTACATATAGTCCTTAGTCATCATTTCTTCAGCAGATTCAGGTGTAACACCCTTCTTGCTTCTTAATTCAACAAATTTGTCAATATACTTCTGTCTGTTAGGATCAGTAAATGGGTCTACAATAGTAGCACCTGTAATATCATAACCCTTGCTGTTTTCAGCAACTTCCTCAGGAGTACCGATAATTACAAGATTAGCAATACCCTCCTTTAAAATCTGCTCAGCAGCAGCAAATGTTCTCTTATCCATAGATTCAGGTAAAACAATAGTTTTCTTGTCTGCCTTAGCTTTAGCCTTAAGGCTGTCCATAATACTCATATTTTTTTCTCCTTTCAAAGTTGAAGTATTTATTTTCAGAGTACACACTCTTATCTACTCTAATTATAAACCTTTTACTCGCTCTTGACAACAACTTTTTTCAAAAAAATGGATTTTTTAATTATTTTTTGTTATACTTAATATTATAAAGTGTAAAAGGAGTATAAAAATGGCTGTAGGAATAATTGCAGAATACAACCCTTTTCATAAGGGACACAAATATCATATTGACTCTACAATAAAAGCAACCGGTGATGATATTGTAGCTATAATTAGTGGAAACTTTGTTCAAAGAGGTGAGCCAGCTTTATTAAAAAAACATATTAGAGCCAAAATGGCACTTTTAAATGGAGTTTCTATGGTACTTGAACTTCCAGTTGAATATGCCACAGGCTCTGCTGATGTTTTTGCATTTGGTGCAGTTAATATATTAAATGATTGTTCTATTATAGATAAACTTTCATTTGGCAGTGAAAAAGGTGAAACAGCCATATTTGAAAACATAGCTCAAATACTTAATGACGAACCCTCTTTATTTAAAAATTATTTAAAAGAAAACCTAAGTTTAGGTATGTCATACCCTCTAGCAAGAAATTCTGCCCTTGAAAGCTATACTGGCAAAAAATTAGATTTTATGAATAAGCCTAACAATATTCTAGCACTAGAATATATAAGACAGCTCCAAAAGTTAAATAGCCATATTAAGCCATTTACTGTTGAAAGAATTGTTTCAGATTACAATAGCAATAATTTAACAGGAGAAATTTCATCAGCATCAGCCATAAGAAAAGCCATTTTAAATAATGATAATTCTGCTCTTAATTCAACACCAAATAATTGCAGAGAGTTTTTAAATAAAGTAAATTCTCCATTAATTGATGATTTTTCTCAAATATTAGCCTATATTTTAAGGACACAAAGCCTTGAAAATATATCAGAATATGCAGATATTACAGAGGGGCTAGAAAATAGAATTGCAAACACCAACTTTAATACAATTACAGAATTAATTGAAAGTATAAAAACCAAAAGATATACTTATTCCAAACTACAAAAGGCAGTTCTACACATATTAATAAATATTAAAAAAATAGACCAAATAAAAAAGCCTAAATATATTAGGGTTTTAGGTTTTAGAAAAGATAAAAAACATATATTATCTGAAATGGTAAGTAAAGCTAAAATACCTGTTGTAATAGGCGTTAAAGAAAATGAAAACTTATTAAAAAAAGAAATTTTAAGCACAGATATTTATAATATTCCTTTAGGTATAGCTAAAGGCGAAGAATACAAAAACGGGATTGTTGTTATATAAAAAGTTTTATTTTTTGTTGACATATTTTATGTTTCAAATTATAATTATAGTATAACTAATAAAGAGGAGGTATTTATTATGAAAAAACTAATGGGACTTATTTTTACAATTATTTTTGCAACCTTGCTGTGTGTTTGCACTTATGCTAAAACCAGCAACAATTTTTCATTAAATTTATATGAAAATGGCAAGTATTATTTGCATTATTCTCAGTATTTAGATAACGAAAATGCTATACAAATACCTGAGGAATATTTATCTATTTGTAAAGGAGATAATTGCTTTTACCTAATCAAAGACATAGAAGATGAAACGCAAGCAAACGAATTATATAGCTGTGATAACAATTTACAAAATATAAAGTTTGTTACTTACTTGCCACAAGATATAGATACTATTACATATTATAACAACAGTTTTTATTTTACAAAAAATATTTATAATGATAATGGTCATTATACTGAATTATGGAGTATCAACCTTGATACAAAAAAACAAACAAAATATATTACATATTCAGGTAATTTGCTGTTAGCTGGCATAAGTAACGACTATTTAATTTATGTTACTGTTGTCCGTTATCCTATGGATTTTAAATTATACAAACAAAACCTAAATAATGCGTCAGATAAAAATATTTTATTATCTAGCAAAAACTATGTTTCATACGAATTATTAGGTGAAAAAAATATTTACTTGAGTATTAACGGTAATTTAGTAAGTATAAATATTAATACTGGTAAATTATTAAACACATATAATTTAGATTATAATTATTCACCTCTTTGTGAATACAACGGATATTTGTATATTTCATATAAAAATAAAATATATAAAGCCTTAGAAAATAATTCTTTATCACTTATATCCGAGAATAATGATATACCTTTGCAGTATACACTTAGCTCTAGCTTAAACAATGAATGTGCCTTAATTTCTTATTCTGTTAAAAGGGAATATGAAGTTATTTATATATACAATATAAAAACAAACGAATGGAAATACATAGGCAAGTTTACTTATCCAGATGATGAATATACAGATTGTTAATAAAAAAAGGACCAAAAGGTCCTTTTTTCTGGCTGTCGATAAAGTCGACAGCCTTTGCAAGAAATCCACGCATTTCTTGCAGCAATGGGTACTAAGTACCCACCTATGAAGCGACCAGCCGTGTTAATTTTACAGCAAAAATTGCTGTAAAATTAAGTCGCTGTCCTCGGTGGAAGTAAATCCCACCTGCGGATTAAAGTCTGCGACGCTTTAAGTTATAGCAATAACATTTTTATTAATTGCAAATTTTTTTAATTCTTTGGTTTTTTTGACAATCTAAAAAAAGGACCAAAAGGTCCTTTTTTTACATTTTTCCACTTGTAGTAAGTCTAACTAAAGCTCTTTTAAGAGCAAGCTCAGCTCTATTAAAGTCAATATCTACATTGTTACTTTTCAATCTAGCCTCAGCTCTTTCTTTAGCGTGTTTAGCTCTAACAACATCAATTTCGTCAGACCACTCGCCTACATCAGTTAGAATAGTCATACCGTCTGCACCAATTTCAGCAAATCCACCAAGTACAGCCGCTAGTCTTTCCTCACCATCATTTTTAATAGAAAGCACACCATAATCAAGAATAGTAATCATAGGCTGATGACCGTGGAGAATACCTACATCACCACTTTGTGTTCTCATAACAACCATATCAACTTCACCTTCAAACATATTTCTTGTTGGTGTAATTATTTTAAGTGATAACTTATTTGCCATAATTACCACCCCTTATTACTTATTAGAGTTACGATACTTTTCAACAGCGTCCTCTATTTTACCACAGTTAAGGAAGAAACCTTCTGGTATTTCATCGTGCTTGCCGTCAAGAATTTCCTTAAAGCCTCTTATAGTATCCTCAACTGGTACATACTGACCAGGGAAACCTGTAAATGTTTCAGCAACGTGGAAAGGCTGTGATAAAAATCTCTGTACCTTTCTAGCTCTACTTACAACCATTTTATCATCTTCAGACAATTCGTCCATACCAAGAATAGCAATAATATCCTGCAATTCCTTGTATTTCTGTAATATAGCCTGTACTCGTCTTGCTACATTGTAATGTTCCTCACCAACAACCTGTGGGTCAAGTATTCTTGAAGTTGACTCAAGAGGGTCAACAGCTGGATAAATACCAAGCTCAACAATACTTCTTGACAAAACAGTAGTTGCATCAAGGTGGGCAAAAGTAGTAGCTGGAGCAGGGTCAGTAAGGTCATCGGCAGGCACATAAACAGCCTGAACTGATGTAATAGAACCATTTTTAGTTGATGTAATTCTTTCCTGCAAAGCACCAAGTTCAGTTGCAAGTGTAGGCTGATAACCAACAGCTGAAGGCATACGACCTAAAAGAGCAGAAACCTCAGAACCAGCCTGTACAAATCTAAATATATTATCAATAAACAAAAGCACATCTTGCTTAGCCTTATCTCTAAAGTATTCAGCCATAGTAAGACCAGTAAGAGCAATTCTCATTCTTGCTCCAGGTGGCTCATTCATCTGACCAAAAACAAGAGCTGTCTGCTTTAAAACACCAGACTCCTGCATTTCATAATAAAGGTCATTACCCTCTCTAGTTCTTTCACCAACACCACTAAACACAGAATAACCCTGATGCTCAGTAGCAATGTTAGTGATAAGTTCCATAATAAGAACAGTCTTACCAACACCAGCACCACCGAAAAGACCAATCTTACCACCCTTTGAATATGGGCAAAGAAGGTCAATAGCCTTAATACCAGTTTCAAGTATTTCTGCTGAGTTATTTTGTTCAGCAAAGCTAGGTGCTGGTCTATGAATAGACCACTTTTCTTCAGTAACAGGAGCTTCCTTACCGTCAATAGGGTCACCTGTTACATTAAACATTCTTCCAAGTGTTTCCTTACCTACTGGAACACTAATTGGTGCACCAGTATCAATAGCCTCCATACCTCTTTTTAAGCCATCGGTAGAACTCATTGCAATACACTTAACAACATCATCACCAAGGTGCTGTGCAACCTCAGCCACAATTTTAGTACCATTGTTATTTATTTCAATAGCATTATTAAGTGCTGGTAAATCGTCACTGGAGAATTTAATATCCAAAACGGCACCGATAATCTGAATTATCTTGCCAACATTATTTTGTGCCATTACTTCCTCCTAACTATTCCAAAGCATTACTACCACTAACAATTTCTGTAATTTCTTGAGTGATTGCTCCCTGTCTAACTCTATTGTAAACTAAATTTAGATTTTCAATCATTTCTTCAGCATTTTCTGTAGCTGAATCCATAGCAGTCATTCTTGAACTAAGCTCACAAACAGCAGACTCAACCATACCACCATAAATAACAGTGTTTACATACTTTGGAATAACATAATTTAAAACAGCCTCCTCATCAGGCTCATAAATAGTAAGAGTTTCACTGTGAGGCTCGTCATTATTAACAAAATCAGCTGGGTCTAAAGGTAAAAGTTTAACAGACTTTGGCTCACTAGTAAGTGTTGTAACAAACTCTGTGTAAACAAAATATACCTGGTCAACTTGACCCTTTTGATACATATCAATTATTTTAGCACCAAGTACAAAGGCATCTGTATAGCTTGGCTTTTCTGAAACATCACTTATGGACTGGGCAATATCAACATTTTTATGTCTAAAATATTCTCTCGCCTTGTTACCTACTGTAATTATAGTAGAATTGCCACTTTGTTCTGCAATTTCCATAGCCGCCTTACATACATTGGAATTATAACCACCACAAAGACCTCTGTCACCTGCCACAACTACTATAAGAGTTTTGCCAGAAATATTTCTAGTCTGCATAAAAGGACTTGAAACACCTTTACTTCCTTTTACAACATTAGCAATAACTCTCTTAGTTGCTTCAAAGAAAGGCTTAGTATCATTAAATCTTGACTTTGCTTTGTTTAACTTAGAACTAGCCACAAGATTCATAGCCTTTGTTATTTGCTGGGTGCTATTGACACTTTTTATTCTGCGTTTTATATCACGCATTGATGCCATAATATCACCTCTCTATTAAATAAATTCTTTCTTACAATTTTCAATGGCAGTTATAAGTTCCTTTTCAGCTGCCTCGCTAAGTACCTTTGTTTCAGCAATAGAAGTTAAAATATTGTTGTGATATTTTTCTACATAGTCAAAGAAATACTTTTCAAAATCAAGTATCTTTTCAACAGGAATATCATCAAGATATTTCTTTGTTACAGCATAGAGTATAATAACTTCCTTTTCAACTGAAATAGTCTTGTACTGTGGCTGTTTCAATATTTCAACAATAATTTTACCGTGATTAAGTCTTTCAAGAGTATCCTTGTCAAGGTCTGAACCAAACTGTGAAAAACTTTCAAGCTCTCTATACTGAGCAAGTTCAGTTCTAATAGGACCAGCAATCTTTTTCATAGCCTTAATCTGGGCAGAACCACCAACTCTTGATACAGAAAGACCTGCATTAATAGCTGGTCTAACACCTGAGTTAAAAAGTTCACTTTCAAGGAAAATCTGACCGTCTGTAATAGAAATTACATTAGTTGGAATGTAGGCTGAAACATCACCTGCCTGAGTTTCAATAATAGGCAATGCAGTAATTGAACCGCCACCATAAGCCTCATCAACTCTTGCAGACCTTTCCAAAAGTCTTGAATGAAGATAGAAAACATCACCAGGATAAGCCTCTCGTCCAGGTGGTCTTTTAAGAAGTAAAGACATTGCTCTGTAAGCAACAGCGTGCTTTGACAAATCGTCATAAACAATAAGTACATCTTTACCATTTTCCATCCATTCCTCACCAATAGCTACACCAGCATAAGGTGCAATGTACTGGAGAGTAGAAGATTCTGACGCTGTAGCTGATACAACAGTTGTATAATCCATAGCACCAGAGTCCTCAAGACTCTTAACTATTCTAGCAACTGTTGATGCCTTCTGACCAATAGCTACATAAATACAAAGGCAGTTTTTGCCTTTCTGATTAATAATAGTATCAACACAAATAGCTGTTTTACCAGTCTGTCTATCACCAATAACAAGCTCACGCTGACCTCTACCAATAGGTACCATAGCATCAATAGCCTTAATACCTGTCTGCAAAGGCACACTAACAGACTTTCTTGTGATTACACCTGGGGCAACTCTTTCAATAGGTCTTGACTTGTCTGTAACAATAGGTCCTTTTTCATCAATAGGATTACCTAAAGCATCTACAACTCTGCCTATCATTGCATCACCAACTGGAACAGAGGCAACCTTACCTGTCAATTTAACAGTTGAACCTTCCTTTATTCCCATATCAGAACCAAGAATAACAACACCAACATTATCTTCTTCAAGGTTCTGTGCCATACCCATTACGCCGTTTTCAAACTCTAAAAGCTCACCACTCATAGCGTTATCAAGACCATAAACTCTGGCAATGCCGTCACCAACCTGTATAACCGTACCAACCTCAGACACATCAAGTTTGGTTTTATAGCCCTTAATTTGTTCTTTAATAACAGAACTTATTTCTTCAGGTCTGATATTCATTCTTAGGTTACACTCCTTTACTGAGCAAGTTTAGTATTAAGCATTGCTTTTTTCATATTCTCAAGCTGGCTCTTAACTGTATTGTCAATTACTCTGCCTTCAACAGTTATTTTAAGTCCACCTATAAGTTCTGGCTCAACCAATGCCTCAACATCAACCTGCTTATTCAATTTATTAGACAATTTTTCTTTAATCTCATTAAGTTTCTTTTCACTAAGTGGTACAGCACTTTCAACAACAGCAGTAACAATACCCTTGTAGTCAAGAACCTTTTTAAGAAATGTATCTAAAATTTCAATCAACTCTTTTTCTCTGTTTTTGTTAAAAATAACTTGTAACAGTCCTAAAATATCATCACTTACACTATCTTTAAGTGCTGTTTGAAGAATATTAAACTTTACCTCAGAGCTGATTTCTGGATAATTAAATACCTTTAAAATTTCACTCTCACCTGAGAGTGCTTCATATACTAATTTTACTTCATCACTGTATTTATCAACACAGTCTTGTTCCAAAGCTAATTGAAAGAGAGCCTCTGCATATCTTTTGGAGATTAATTCTGCCATTTAACACCCTCCAAATCAGATATTGTATCATCAACAAGCTTATTTTGTTCTTCTTCTGTCATTTTGGCAGCAATAAACTTGCCAGAAACAAGTGAAGAAACTTCAATAATCTGCTTCTTGATTTCGTCCTTAGCTTTTTCTTCCTCTCTCTTAATATCAGTCATAGCTCTGGTATGAATATTTTCAGCCTCAGCCTTAGCCTCTGCAACAATTTGTTGACCATTAGCTTTAGCTTGAACTCTAGCCTTTTCAAGTATAGTGTTCTTTTCAACCTCAATATTCTTTAATTTTTCTTCATACTCTGCCTTTAAAGCCTCTGCCTCATTAAGCCTATTTTGAGCTGTATCAATTTGATTAGCAACTCTTTCTTTTCTAGCATTTAAAAACTTAGTAACTGGCTTATAAAGTAGCTTTGACAAAGCAAAGCAAAGTATACAAGTATTAACTAACTGGATAGCAATCTGTATAAGTGTTTGCTGGTCCAGCATTATTACATAACCGTCCACAGTCTGACCTCCTTCCGAGCAAAATTAAATAACTAATTAGCCCTGAATTTTGCCTACTAATGGATTAGCAAATAATAAAATCATAGCAACAACAAGACCATAAATACCTGTAGACTCAGCTACGGCACAACCTAAAAGCATTGTTGATGTAACAGTACCTCTAGCCTCTGGCTGACGACCTACTGCCTCAGCACCCTTACCAGCAGCAAAACCCTGACCAATACCAGGGCCAACACCTGCTATCATTGCTAAACCTGCACCAATTGCAGAACAACCTAATACGAAAGCTCTTGGATTATCCATTTTAAAATCCTCCTTAAAATAAATATTTTTTAATTAATCTGGAATTTTATCCTTTATAAATGTCATTGACAACATTACAAATATTACTGTCTGTATACAACCAGCAAATACATCAAAATAAATATGCAATGCTGCCGGTATACCTATGTTAAATATTTTTAACAAACTAGGCAAATTACCTAAAGCCATATAAACCATAGCCATAATAATCATACCACCCAAAATATTACCAAAAAGACGGAAGCTTAATGATATTGGAGTAGCAAGCTCACTGATAATGTTGATTGGAAGTAAAACAGGCAATGGTTCAAGATAGCCCTTGAAATAACCACCCTTACCTTTAATAATACCCATAAAGTGAATTAAAATAAATGTGGTCAATGTAATTGCCGCTGTAGTACACAAATCAGCTGTAGGTGGTCTAAATCCCAGCAAACCACTTAAATTACTCACTAATATAAGCACAAACACGCCAAAAAACCAATTACCAAAATAAGCATATTTTTCGCTCATAGCAGAACGCACAAAAGAATCCATTGACTCTATAGCCATTTCAACTACATTTTGCAATCCACTAGGCTTGTACTTATAATTCTTCATTTTAATTCTGAGTATAAAGGCTATAAGTATAAGTACAGCCATTATAATCCAAGTGTTTACAACTGTTTGAGTTATCCACACTTCAGTACCACCTATATGCAATTTTTCAATTATTCTAGAATTTACATCAAGTTCTGTACTCGGATTAGTTTCCCAACCAATTAAGTGACCAACTAAACTCCTAACCTCCAATAAATGAAGTCTCAAAGCATAATTTCCTCCTTCCCTATTTTTTAGACAACTATTGTTTTATTCTAGCGTCTATAAAATTATAAATATATGTTGCAGGCTGTAATAATAAAAGCCCTACAATCACTCCTATTGGGTTTGCAACCCTTAAATAACAAGCACCTATTGCTATAGCTAATGACACTACATACCTAAACATATACATTGCCTTTGCATAGTTATTGGCATTGTCTGGTGACATATCAACAACTTTTTCAAGACTTTTTGTCATTGATATAACTCTAAAAAGACATATAACAACACCTATTGCTACGCCTAAAAGCCAAGCAATTTTATCACTTGCAAAAAACACACCAATAACCATACATATTATACCTAATACAACTGTAGTAATCATTAGTGAATTTCTGGTTTTTTTTACATCATTTGTCATTTTTGTTCACCTTGTTACCTTCTTTAATTTTGTTTATATCTACATAAGAGTCCTTATCCTTAAAAAAATCCTTAACAAGAACATAGACACTTCTAAAGCCTGCAAGAATACCAAGTATTGTAAATACAATAAGGAAAATGCCCTTTATATTAAATAATTTATCAATGGCATTTCCCACAAAAAAACATATAAATATAGGCACAAGCATTGACACAGCAATTTGAGTAAATAATGCTAGTGCTTTTGCAATATCTCTATTCATTTTTGCCACCTAAACAATTAATTATAACAATAAAGCTAATTGTTAATTCATAAATACATTATATCCTAATCAAACGCAAAAATCCATATCCAAATGTTAAAAATTTCGTAACATTTTATTAAACTTAGCGTATATTGGTTATTAACTTATGCTAATATTATCATAATATTAGTTTTATGTAAATAATTAACTATTATTTTTTTATTTTTCAATTGTAAATAATTTCCATTAAATAGCAAATTATACACCACATTTTACATCAAAGTGCATAAAATATACTTTTTTAACATTTTTAAACATTTATACATTTTTGTTATTAATTGCAATTAATAGTACATTTTATAGGACAAAAAAAGGCAATGTACTTTTGCACATTGCCTTTTAAATTAATTATTCATTGCTTTCTTCGCCAGAAGCCTCTCCACCGCCTGATGCTTCACCACCAGAGCTATTAGAACCACCAGTATTTTCTGATGAACTATCGCTTGACGAATTGCCACTATTATTATTTGAACTTTCATCATTATTTGAGCCTGCACTTGAGCTACTACTTGATGAAGTGCTATGCTTCTTCTTTCTTGTTGTAGATGAGGAAGAAGAACTACTACTACTTGAGGAACTACTGCTTGAGAATACAGTGCCACTATATCCTCTGTGACTAGTACAATATCCGTCACCTAAAGACTCCTTATCAAAGTAATCTGTTACAGATGGACAACCTGACCTAGCTCTCTTGCCAGATATTTTACAAACAGTTGCCTTTTCAACTGTACTAGGCATTTCAAAGTCCTTAATAGCTAAATTCTGATGAATTTTAGTCATTATGTCACGCCAAATAACTAAGTGCTGTGACTGATTAATATTACTCATATTCTTAACAGTAGAGTCATATCTGTCATAACCAAGCCAGATACTAGCAACATAATAAGGTGTGTAACCTACAAATGTAAGGTCCTTAGAGTCAGTTGTTGTACCTGTCTTACCAGCTACTGGCATTTGACCAAGACTAGCCTTAGTACCAGTACCAGACTTAATAGTATCTGTCATCATTTCAGTAAGTATATAACCTGTTGATGACTTTAATACCTGCTTAGACTCCTTAGTATTTTCAAGTAAAGTGTTACCATCGTGGTCTAAAACCTTATCATAAAAATATGGCTTTAAATACTGACCTTGATTAGCAATAGTACCGTAAGCTGCTGCAACCTCAATCTGAGTAACACCGTTAGTAAGACCACCAAGAGCAGTAGCTGCGTGATTATCGTTTTCAAGGGTTGTAAATCCAAAGTTAAGAAGATAATTGTAACAAAGGTCAATGCCTGTTTCAACCATTATCTTAACAGCAACAATATTCATAGAGTTTTTAATACCAGTTCTAGCATTAACAGCACCTCTATAACTATTACCCCACCAGTTCTTAGGTGAATATCCATCAGCTGTAGTATATGGTTCATCCACAATAGTTGACGCATTAGTTATTTTACCTAAGTCAATAGCAGGAGCATAAGCTGCAAGTACCTTAAATACAGAACCTGGCTGTCTAGCAGAATCAGTAGCTCTGTTAAAGGCTCTATTTACAGTCTTTTCACCTCTACCACCAGCAATAGCTCTAACCTCACCTGTGTGATAATCAATAATAGCCATAGCAGCCTGAGGCTGTTTGTTATAATGAACACTTTCGGCCACAATTTCCTGATTTTCACTTAAACCAGCTTCAATTTCAGCCTTCTTTTCTGCTGCCCAAGCCTCAGCACCAGCTTTAGAACGGGCAAACTTATTATACTGTGAATGTTTCTGTTCTCCAGTTGTTTTATCTTCAATAGAAACTCTATAATCAACATCAATACAATAATATACATTAGGGAAGTTTTTGTCATTGTTAAATTCATCATCAACAATCTTCTGTATATTACTATCCATATTAGAATAAATCTGTAAGCCACCATTATAAATTACATTGTTAGCTTCCTCTACAGACCAGTTATATTTATTCTGTAAATCCTTTGAAAGCTGTTCAACAAGAGCATCTTCATAATAGCTGTGAATAACACTATCGCCTTGATTTTCTTCACTATTTATAGAGTCAGTTTTTCTTATATTTGCATATACATCTTCATTAATTGCCTGGTCATATTCATCTTGAGTAATTCTGCCCTGAGTCAACATATAATTAAGAATTATAGTTTGACGCCTTCTATTATTTTCAGGCTGAGTTCTTGGTGAATATAAACTAGGATTGTTAGTAATACCAGCAAGACAAGCACACTCTGCAAGAGAGAGTTCACTTGGTTCTTTGCCAAAATATCCTTCAGCAGCTGTTTTGATACCACTATAACCGTGACCTAAACCAATAGTATTAAGGTAAAGTTCAAGAATATAATTCTTAGCAGCCTCTTTAGAGCCATAAACCTTTCTAAGCTCCTTTTCATACTTAAGAGCAAGATACTGTTCTTTTATTTTACTTTTCCAGTTATTATGAACAACCTTAGTTACATTGTTTTTAATAAGCTGCTGAGTAATTGTAGAACCACCCTGCATCTGCTTGCCAGTTAATGTTGAATACATAGCTCTAGCAAAGCCTTGAATATCAACACCATTGTGGTCATAAAATCTTTCGTCCTCAATAGCTATAACAGCTTGCTGCATATTTTTAGGAATTTGGTCAAGAGTAACATACTCTCTGTTTTCGCCTCCGTGAAGCTTACCTAACTCCTTGCCATCACTATCATAAACTATAGAAGTATATGTACCAGGCTTAATGCTTACAATACCTAAATCAGGTATACTGTTTATAATACCTACATAAGCACCTACAAGGCCACCACAAATAGCAAAGCCAAGCATAATAGCCACCATAAGCATAGCTGTAAGAAACATTGTAAAAGGTTTTGACCTTTCTTTTTTAACCCTTTTCTTACGACCATCGGATTTTTTTTGCATATCCATTGCCTTTTCGCTTGGGCGACTTTTTCTCTTTTTATGGGGATTACTTTTTCTCTTGTGAGCGTCATTTTTTACTTTTTCATCTGACTCCTCCTTGCTTCCAGCAATCTCACTTTCCCTATTAACTTTTTGTTTTTCTCTTTCAATATTCTTTTTGTAGCTTGGAATATCAGTTAATATTTTTGTACCGCCTAAATCTTCCATATTCTTATCAGGTGGATTCATATTATTCCTCCTTAAATATCCATAAACTATATACAAATATATTTTTAACAGCTTTATAACATATACTTTAAAAAGCTGTCATTTCAATTATATCAAAAATTGTTCAATATATAAAGAAAAATTTTCATAAATTATTATAAAGAAGGTGATTTTATTAAAAAAATTTTGATATATTTTACTATTTTTATGCTTATTGTGACCTTGTTAGCTATTATTTCATTTAACATTTTTGTTTTGCCTATTGCAACAGAAATATGCAGTAAATATGCCACAACAGAAATAAATAGAGAAATAAATAAATCAGCAGACAATGTTATAAAAAAAATGAATGTTAAAACAAGTGATTTTACAGAAGAAATAACTAACACAGACACAGACCATATTAATATTAATTCCTTACTTATAAATAGTGTAACAAATCAAATAACCGAAGAAATATCTTACAACCTAAACGAACTTTCAAACAAAAAGATTAATATACCTATAGGTCTATTTTCAGGTATCCCTTTATTTTCAAGATTAGGTTTTAATGTTCCTATACATATAGTATCAATAGGTGATGCAAAGGCTGATTATGACACAATATTAACATCTGCTGGCGTAAATCAAGTGTCATATCAAATTTGGCTTAATATAGAATGTAATGTAACAATTGTAAGTCCTTTATTAGGCAAAAATATTTGTGTAAAAAGAAAGCTAATGCTAGTAAACACAATATTTAATGGAAAAGTACCACAAGGATATGCTGATATTAAATTAAAATAAGGCCCTATAAAAAAACCTCTAAAGTAAATATTATTATTTACTTTAGAGGCATAGTTAATTATAATTTATTAGTCCATTTCTAAAATTTCGTGATAGAAATTCTTATAATCGGTTCTCTTTTCTTGAGTAAATTTAATAGCTGAACGAGGGTGGCAGTTTAAAATACCTGTCATAAGGTATGGAAAATCATATCCCCAAATAACGCCATCTTCCTTAAGTTTAAGTATATGCTTTTCAACAAAATCCATTGTTGGCACAACATTATACTTAGGGTTTCTAAGGAAACCAAGTAAAAGTTCCATATAGCAGTTACCTGCACCTCTACCAATACCACTCATAGTAGCGTCAATTAATGTAGCACCATTTCTCAAAGCAGTGATTGTGTTAGCAAAAGCAAGCTGTTGATTGTTGTGACCGTGGAAACCAATTTTCTTTTTATACTTTTTGCCTACTTCAACATACTTTTTAGTAAGTCTTTCAATTTCCTCTGGATAGAAAGAACCAAAACTATCTACAAGATAAATAATATCTGTGTTGCTTTGACCAAGAAGTTCAAGACCTTCATCAAGCTGGTCTTCTCTAACCTTTGATACAGCCATAATATTGACAGAAACCTCATAGCCTTTAGCCTTTGCATCTTCAATCAAGTCAATAGCCGCAGGTATTTGATGAATATAAGTAGCAATTCTAACAAGGTCAAAAGGACTTTCACTAGCTGGAAGTACATCGTCCTTATTAGTTCTACCTACATCAAGCATAACTGCAAGTTTTAAAGGTGAATTGTTTTCTCCAACAATATCTCTAACATCTTTATCAACACAGAATTTCCACTTACCAAATTCTTTTTCGTCAAATATTTCTTTAGAGGCTTTATAACCAAATTCCATATAATCTACACCAGCCTTAATATTAGCAAGGTATAAATCCTTAACAAATTCATCTGTAAATTTAAAACTGTTTACAAGTCCTCCATCTCTTAATGTTGCATCAACAACCTTTAAGTCAGGAATATATGAAACAAGTGTTGGTTTTTTTTCTTTTTGATTTCCTAACATTTTATCCTCCTGTTGGTAAGTGTGCAAGTATAAATTTAAACTAATTGCTTAGCTTAAATTTATACTATTTATCATTCTTACCATCTTTTTGTCTTATTCTTAATTTCTTCTTTAATTTCTGCAACGAAGTCATCAAGCTTATAGCTACCTAAATCCTCACCCTTGCATCTTACAGAAAGAGTACCTTCTTCTGCTTCCTTTTCACCTACAACAACAATGTAAGGAACTCTCTCATTTCTAGCTTCTCTAATCTTATAACCAATCTTTTCTGCTCTATGGTCAGTTTCAACTCTAACACCAGCATCTTCAAATGCCTTTTCAACCTTGTTAGCATAATCAGCATACTTGTCAGAAATAGGAAGAACCTTAACCTGAACTGGTGCTAACCAAGTTGGGAAGTGACCCGCAAAATGCTCAGTAAGAATACCAATAAATCTTTCAACAGAACCAAATACAACTCTATGAATCATAACTGGACGCTTTTTAGAACCGTCCTTGTCAGTATATTCAAGCTCAAATCTTTCAGGTAACTGCATATCAAGCTGAATAGTACCACACTGCCATGTTCTACCAAGTGAATCCTCAAGATGGAAGTCAATCTTTGGACCGTAGAAAGCACCATCACCTTCATTAATAACATAATCTCTGCCTAATTCATCAAGAGCACCCTTTAAGCCAGCAGTTGCTCTTTCCCATTCTTCATCAGAACCCATAGAATCCTCTGGACGAGTAGAAAGTTCAATATGATAGTTAAAGCCAAATAAAGTATAAACTTCATCAATAAGTGCAACTACACCCTTAATTTCGTCCTTAATCTGGTCTGGAGTCATAAAGATATGTGCATCGTCCTGAGAAAAACATCTAACTCTCATAAGACCGTGTAAAGCACCACTCTTTTCGTGTCTATGAACAAGACCAATTTCACCAGCTCTAATAGGTAAATCTCTATAAGAATGAGGTTCCTGCATATAAACAAGCATACCGCCAGGACAGTTCATTGGCTTAATAGCAAAGTCAACATCATCAATCTTAGTTGTATACATATTTTCCTTATAATGGTCCCAGTGACCAGACCTTTCCCAAAGTTGTCTGTTAAGCATCATTGGTGTCTGAATTTCAACATAACCAGCTCTCTTATGAATTTCTCTCCAATACTCAAGAAGAGTATTCTTTAATACCATACCCTTTGGTAAAAAGAATGGGAAGCCAGGTCCTTCATCAAGAATACAGAATAAGCCTAATTCCTTACCAAGTTTTCTATGGTCTCTCTTTTTAGCCTCCTCAAGCATATTAACATAAGCCTCAAGGTCACTAGCCTTAGTAAAGGCTGTTGCATAAAGACGAGCAAGCATCTTATTCTTTTCGCTACCTCTCCAATAAGCACCAGCAACACTCATAATCTTAATAGCCTTGCAAGGCTTAGTTGACATAAGGTGAGGGCCTGCACAAAGGTCAGTAAATTCACCCTGCTTATAGAAAGAAATTACAGCGTCTTCTGGTAAATCATTAATAAGCTCTACCTTGTAAGGTTCGCCCTTTTCTTCCATAAACTTAATAGCCTCTGCTCTAGGAAGTTCAAATCTCTCAATAGGAAGATTTTCCTTAACAATCTTCTTCATTTCCTTTTCAATCTTTTCAAAATCTTCTGGATTGAAAGTTATATCATCAAAATCATAGTAAAATCCTTCATCAGTAGCTGGTCCAATTGCAAGCTTAGCCTGTGGATATAATCTCTTAACAGCCTGAGCTAAAATATGAGATGCTGTGTGTCTAAAAGCCTTCTTACCCTCTGGAGAGTCGAATGTGCAAATTTCAATATTACAATCCTCTGTAACAGTATCTCTTAAATCTACAACCTCACCATTAATCATACCGCAGCAAGCATTTCTAGCTAAACCTTCGCTTAAATCTTTAGCTATGTCAAGAATAGAAGTACCCGCTTCATAAGCCTTACAGCTTCCGTCCTTTAAAGTAACATTTACCATTTTGTACACTCCTTTAATATAATAAAAAATTCAAATAAAAAAACGGCAACAAGTCCCAAACAAGGGACGAGTTACCGTGGTTCCACCCTAATTGCAGTATTATACAAATTACTGCCACTTGTAGACCGTTAACGGAGTCAGCCGAGCTTTATTAGAGCTTCTCAGAGGTGGTATTCACATTTTGCCGTCATAGAATGCTCACAGCTAACACATTCCTCTCTGAATGAACTACTCAAAAGCTACTGTCCTCATCAACGATTTAATTAATATCATAATAACACTATCAAAAAAAGAAGTCAAGTAGTTTTTTATAGCAAAATTATGAAGTTTTTGTAGTGTTGGTAATGCTAAATTGTAGCTTAGTAAGGAAACCCCTCAGTCAGCTAAAGCTGACAGCTCCCCTACAAGTGGAGCTATATTGGTGTTCCCTTCATTACATTTATATGTTCAGGTTATTTATAGTGACAACCATATTACACCGAAATATTTATCAGCAAATCCAAAGGATTTGTTTTTGCGTAGAAAAAATGCCGATGGTCATTCTATTTGTCAGCTACAAGTAAGCAGTAACTATTAATTATTATCTATTACTTATGGAAACTTCTTAGTCTGCAAACTGATAGCCATAAAAGTAGAGTTAAACCATTCACCTTCCCTCATAGGGAAGGTGGCAACCGTAGGTTGACGAAAGGGTTTCCATTTCCTTTAGACAATATACCTACAACTTAACATCACAACCAACATAAATATCAAAAGTTCTACCCCAAGGGAATGAAAGTTTATTAATATTCACATCACTTACAGTATATGTTTTATTTTCATAAGTAAAACTCTTACCCTTTAATCCATTAGTTACCCTAGAAGTATCCATAAGGCTATAAAGGGTATCAGAGTTAGTTCTATCAGCCACATTAGGTCTATAACCCTTATTATTTAAAGCAAGTTTGCCCTTTTTAGTATAAATACCATCTTCAACAGCGTGTTGAGTTAATATAGCAGTTTGAGCCTTAAGCATTTCTGCAGGTCGTCTAGTTGCTTCTTTAGCAATAGATGCAACTTGACAATGAGCAATACCAAGACCAATAGCATTTCCATTAGTATTCCAAGCTGAATACATATCAAGGTCAGCTAAAGTAAAATTGTATCTTCTCTGCAAAATACTCTGGAAAGCAGTATTTTCCTTAGTACCGTCAAAAAGTTCAATTAAGCCAACATTAGCTCCTCTTTTCTTTTCACTTTTAAGTCTTTCAATAGCTGATGATGTTTTGTCCATATTCATCTTATAATCATAAATATAAACAAAGGCAGGATTTTTAGTATATTTACCAACATCACCCTTAACAAAGGCATAGGCAGCTCTTGCAATATTTCCAGGTTGCTTAACATCATAAGTTGCTACATTTTGCTGAGTATCATTATATAAAAATGTAAGTTGTGGAGTTAAATACTTTCTTCTAGTATAATCTCTAGCATAAATAAGCTGTGGAACTTCGTCAGTACCATAAATAATATTTACAAATTTACTAGAACCGGTATTGGCTCTACCAAGTTCAATTTTAGAATAAGTATCAATTATTTTTCTTTGTATAGAAGATGCACCGGTTTGCATATATGTTCTTGCATAACTATATTTAATAGGTGAGCCATTTTCAGTCTGCACCCAATCACAGCCATTATTATAGAAATAAGTAATAGAATTTGGAATTTGCAAATCATCATTACTTACTACAATTTGAGCAAGTTTGCCCTCTTGCTGATATTTTAAAAGCTGAGAGAAAATAATTGCTGTTGTTTCATAAGGCTTAATATAATAATCAACATATTCCTTGTAAGGAGCTTTTGTTCTAATATTCTTATTAAAATTATTGAGAAAATCCTTTTCCCACTTAGTCAAATTCTTTTCGCCAATTTCACTAGCTTTATTATAAACATAGCTAAATTCCATAATATACTGCTCAGGAGTTACATTTGCAAAGTTAGAATTTATTTCATTATAATTATCAACATCTTTATTGTATTTAAGATAGTAATAAGATAAACCTCTCATTTTATCATCATTTACCCATATTTTATTAAATCTAGTTTCAGGCAAAGAACGAGGCACAGACAAATTAACATAATATGTAGGTCTATTAAAATCTGTCATAAGTTTATCTAAATCTTTTAAGGCATCTTTGTAATTGTCATAGTTAATACCACAACGGCTACCAACAAGACCATTAGTAATATAAGATGATGTGTTTATAATAACAGTAGTGTTATCACTATTTTTCTGTGACACAAGGTTATAAATTTCTTCCCTAACTTTTTGACTATTACCTAAATGATTATCAGGCTCATAAGATGAGAAAAAATCAAGGTTTTTATCTGATACTGTGTAAAACTGGTCACTGCCTAATTCAGCCAGCTTGCCAAGATACTCTTTACTTATTGGTCTGCCGTCAATAGGAGCTGTAATAATACTGTCAGCATAAACAGGCAAAGCAAAAGCAAGAGTACAAAAAAGTGCTAAAAACAATTTTTTCATTTATATTTCCTCCAATTTTGATTATATATGTATATTCTAACCTAAATTTATTAAATTTGCAAACCCTTTATAATGGAATAAAATACCACTAAAAATCAACATAGTTGTTCTAAAACAACTCCCTATAGAAATTAAGTTATATTTAGTATTATTGAATGTTACAAATATAACAAAATCCTTTGTTTTATTATGTTTTTTAGGTTTAAATGTAATTTTTTAAACTTTTTGCATAAAAAACTTAATTTTTTTCGTTATAATTGCACAAACATAATTTGTTGACAAATGATAAAAATGATATTATAATCTATCTTAAGGGGACAAAAAACAGAATAGTCATTAAAAGACTTCACCAAGTTCTGTTTTATTTAGGCTACCCCGTAAAAGTATAAAATCATAAATAAAAGTGTGAACGGAGGAAAAAAACAATGGGATATGTAGAAAAAGTTCTTGCTGACCTTATTGCTAAGAATCCAGCTCAGCCAGAATTCCATCAGGCTGCAACTGAGGTATTAACTACTTTAAAGCCAGTTATCGAAGCTGACAAGAGATATGAGGAATCTGCTTTACTTGAAAGACTTGTAGAGCCAGAAAGACAGATTATGTTTAGAGTACCTTGGATTGATGACAAGGGTCAGGTACAGGTTAATAGAGGTTACAGAGTACAGTTTAACTCTGCTATTGGACCTTACAAGGGCGGTTTAAGATTCCACCCATCTGTAAACCTTGGTATTATCAAGTTCTTAGGTTTTGAACAGATTTTCAAGAACAGCTTAACTGGTCTTCCTATCGGTGGTGGTAAGGGTGGTTCTGACTTCGACCCTAAGGGTAAGTCAGACAACGAAGTTATGAGATTCTGTCAGAGCTTTATGACTGAACTTTACAGACACATTGGTGCTGATACTGATGTACCTGCTGGTGACATTGGTGTTGGTGGTAGAGAAGTTGGTTATATGTACGGTCAGTACAAGAGAATTACTGGTCTTTACGAAGGTGTTTTAACTGGTAAGGGTCTTACATTCGGTGGTTCTTTAGTTAGAACTGAGGCTACTGGTTACGGTCTTGTTTACCTTGTTGAAGAAATGCTTAACAATAAGAATGATAGCTTCAAGGGTAAGACAGTTGTTGTATCTGGTGCTGGTAATGTTGCTGTTTACGCAGCTGAAAAGGCTACTCAGTTAGGTGCTAAGGTTGTATCTTTCTCTGACTCTAACGGTTATGTATACGATGCTGACGGCGTTGACATTGAATATGTTAAGGACCTTAAGTTTAATAGAAGAGGCAGACTTGCTGAATATACTGAAACTCACAAGAATGCTGAATACCACGAAGGTAAGGGTGTTTGGAATATTAAGTGTGACATCGCTCTTCCTTGTGCAACTCAGAACGAGCTTAACGAAGCTGATGCAAAGGCTCTTATTGCTAACGGTTGTAAGGCTGTTGGTGAAGGTGCAAATATGCCTTCAACATTAGAGGCTATTGCTGCATTCCAGGCTGCTGGTGTATTATTTGCTCCTGCTAAGGCTGCTAATGCTGGTGGTGTTGCAACTTCTGCTCTTGAAATGAGCCAGAACAGCGAAAGATTAAGCTGGACATTTGACGAAGTTGATGCTAAGCTTCACGGTATTATGGTTAATATCTGCAAGAATATGACAGAGCAGGCTGAAGCTTACGGTATGAAGGATAACTTCGTAGCTGGTGCTAATATTGCTGGTTTCAAGAAGGTTGCTGAAGCTATGTTAGCTCAGGGTATCTGCTAATTATATAAATAATTAAATATTTATAAATAAAAAGAATCGTCATTTGGCGATTCTTTTTTTTAGTATCAACATATTTAAAATATAATAACCACTTAAAAATATTTTACCTATAAAAAAACTCCGAGGAAACCTCGGAGTTATCAAATTTCAAAATCAATACTTTTCTATATCAACCTTTTCAGCTTTACAAGTATAGTTAAGTACATTTTTACAAATTTTATCAAAGTTAGCATAGTCATCACTAACATAAAATTCTCTTTTACCATCACCAACATTATCAGTAAGCATATTATGGCTTTCAAGAAATTCTTTCAATCTAAGAGCAGTTGCCTTAGCTGGGTCAACAATAGTCACCTTTTCACCAACAAATTCGCCAATACAAGCCTTTAAAAGTGGATAATGAGTACAACCAAGTATTACAGAATCTATATCCTTATTAACAAGCTCTGTAAGGTATTCCTTAACTGTAAGTTTAGCAATCTCATTATTAGTCCAGCCCTCCTCTGCCAAAGGCACAAAAAGCGGACAAGCCTTTTTAAAAACCTGTATCTCACTATCAGCATTTTTAAGGCGTCTTTCATAAGCACCAGAATTAACTGTACCCTGTGTTGCTATAAGCCCTACCCTTTTATTTTTAGTAGCTGCTAAACAACTTTCCACACCAGGAGTAACAACCTCAATAATAGGTAAATCAGGAAAAGACTCAGAAAGACTTTCGTAACAGTTAGAGCTTACTGTATTGCAAGCAATAACAATAGCTTTAACATTTTTAGTTTTTAAAAATCTCACAATCTGTTCAGAGAATTTGGTAACAGTTTCCTTACTTTTAGAGCCGTAAGGCACTCTTGCAGTATCACCAAAGTATACTAAATTCTCATTAGGCAAAACCTTTATAATCTGCTTAACAACAGTAAGTCCACCTACACCAGAATCAAATACACCAATAGGTCTGTTATCCATAACATTAGTCCTCGTTTCTAGTAAAACCTAATTCAATTATTTTTTCAACAAGCTCCTCAGTTGGAATACCAACTTCATTAAAGAGCATTGGATACATACTAATAGGAGTAAAGCCTGGTAAAGTATTAATTTCATTAAATACTATTCTGTTAGTTCCTTCTTCCATAAAGAAGTCAACTCTTGATAAACCTCTGCCATCAAGTGCCTTAAATATTTTAACAGCCTTTTCTCTTATTTCGTTAGCCTTATCTTCTGAAATTGGAGCAGGAATTACTGTCTTAGACTCCTTATTGTTATATTTTGCATCATAATCATAGAATTCAGCCGCAGCAAGAACCTGACCAATAGCAGATGCCTTAACATCATTATTGCCAAGTACAGCACACTCAAGCTCTAAACCTGTGATATTTTCTTCAACAACAATAGTTCTGTCTTCCTTAGCAGCTACCCAAAGACCATCAACAAGCTCATCTCTATTGTGTGCCTTTGTAATACCTACACTAGAACCTGCACAAGCTGGCTTAACAAAGCAAGGATAACCACAAGTTTCCTCAATCTTTTCAATAGCCTGCTCAATGTTATTTTCTACATCATATCTGTAAACAACTTCATACTTAGCCTGACTTACACCAAGTTTTTCAACAATAATCTTAGTATATGCCTTATTCATACTAACAGCTGATGAAAGAACTCCACAACCAACATAAGGAATATTAGCAAGTTCAAAAAGTCCCTGAATTGTACCGTCCTCACCATTTGCACCGTGAAGAACAGGGAATACAAGGTCAACAGGTATAAGCTTAAGCTTATCTCCTACAATTCTAAAAATACCCTTATGTGTAGCATCTGGACTTAAAATAGCTGATGCTGCAAACTTTTCCCAAGTATCGTTTTGTATATTTTCAACAGGACCATCATATAGAAGCCAATGACCTTCCTTTGTTATGTATATTGGTATAATTGTATATTTATCCTGATTTATTTTTGAAATAATAGTAGCTGCACTTACCTTTGATACATCGTGTTCTGATGACTGACCACCAAATAAAACAGCTATAACCTTCTTTGCCATAATTATATAATCCTTTCAAGTTTTTTTATTTCTATTTTATACCTAATTAAGTGTTAATACAAGTATAAATTTAATATTGTTAATAAATAATAAGTAATAGGCAAATTTTTGGTTTACCTATTACATATAGACTACTATTTATCTTCTATTTCCTCTTTAATTTTTTCCATTATTTCCATCCACACATTTACAGAAGCATCACTAGGCATTCTCCAATCACCTCTAGGACTAAGGCTTACTGAACCAACCTTAGGACCATCAGGCAAACAACTTCTCTTAAACTGCTGAGAGAAAAATCTCCAATAAAAGTTTCTAAGCCATTTATAAAGTGTGGCCTTATCATATTTATCTTTAAATGCAATTTGAGCTAAATAGAAAATTTTATCTGGCTCAAATGAAAGACGCATCATATTATATAAGAAGAAATCGTGAAGTTCATAAGGTCCAACAACATCTTCTGTAATCTGTGCTATTTCACCATTTTCATCTGGTGGTAAAAGTTCTGGAGAAACTGGTGTATCCAAAATATCCACCAAAATTTCTCTAAGTTCATTATCAATAGTTGTGTCTGCAACATAGCCAATAAGATACTTAATAAGTGTCTTTGGTATAGAGCAATTTACGCCATACATACTCATATGGTCACCATTATAAGTTGCCCAACCTAGTGCCAACTCACTTAAATCTCCAGTACCAACAACAAATCCCTTATACTTAGATGCCATATTCATAAGAATCATTGTTCTTTCTCTTGCTTGTGAATTTTCATAAGTAAGGTCGTGTATATCAGCATTGTGACCAATATCCTCAAAATGTTGCATTACAGCCTTTTTTATATTAACTTCTATAAGAGTTGCTTCTAAATTGTTGACAAGATTTACAGCATTGTTATAAGTTCTATCAGTTGTGCCAAAGCAAGGCATAGTAACAGCAATAATACCCTTTTTATCAAGTCCAGCAAGTTCAAAAGCTCTAGCAGTTACTATAAGGGCTTGAGTTGAATCAAGTCCACCACTTATACCTATAACAACATTTTTACAACCTATATGCTCAATTCTCTTTTTTAAGCCTAAAGCCTGAATATTTATAATTTCCTCACATCTTTTAGCTCTCTTTTTTAAATCCTTTGGCACAAAAGGAGCAGGGTCAACAAAACGGTCAATATCACCTTTGTTAGGCTTAAAATCTATATTTACAACAGTGTAATCACCCTCATCTGTTCTAAATGATGTGTTCTTTTGTCTTTCACTAGTTATTTTGTAAACATCAATATCACCATAAATAATGGAGTTTTTAAACCTTTGTGACTCTTTAAGTGTAATACCATTTTCACAAATTAAGTTGTGACCAGAATAAACTACATCAGTTGTAGACTCACCTTCACCAGCACAAGCATAAACATAGCCACCAATTATTCTAGCAGACTGACTTTCTACTAAACCTCGTCTATATAAATCCTTGCCAGTTATTTCATTACCAGCAGAAGGGTTTGCAATAATTGTTGCTCCTGCTAAGGCGTGATTAAGTGAAGGAGGAATAACACTCCATAAATCCTCACAAATTTCAACACCTAATGTAAATTCTGGCATATTATCAGAACGAATAACAACATTTGTGCCAAAAGGAACTTCCTCTCCCAAAAAGTCTATAAGTCTTGTATCATCAAGAGCTTCTTTAAACCAACGCATTTCATAAAACTCATTGTAATTAGGCAAAAAGCTCTTAGGAATAACAGCCAAAACAGAACCCTTGCACAAAACTGCTGCACAGTTATATAAATTGCCAATATATTCAAAAGGGAAACCAATAACAGTAATTATGTTTTTATTAATGGTAGCCTTTTTAAGTCTACTAATACTTTCCATAGCAGATGATATAAGTCTGCGTTGAGAAAACAAGTCGCCACAAGTATAGCCTGTAATACAAAGCTCTGGAAAAACAATAAGCTCTGTGTTATTTCCATAAGCCTCATCAATACAAGCTATAATATTATCTGTATTGTATTTGCAATCAGCAACCTTAACATAAGGAGTAGCTGCTGCTGTTCTTATAAATCCGTATTTCATATTATCCTCCTCTATTACATAGTCATAATGATATATTAACCTATTTTGAAACAAATTACCATAGCTAATATGCAAAAATATAGCAAACAAGGGCTAAAAATTAATATTTTGTAAATTTATGCAATCTTATTTTAACAACATTTTGGTTAGCTAAGGCTATATTTATTTTGTGCGTATTTACTATAAATTTATCAAAAGTTGACATATATTTAGAAAAAATATAAATCCTTGTATAACAGTATGAAAATATGTTACACGATTTTTTGATTATTTTTTTTATAAATTACATAATTTTTGTTGTAATTGACCATAGAAATATGTTATTATATATGTAAATAAATCATAGCGAATGGAGGGATTAGAGCTATGCGTAAAAAAGAAATGATGGCTATGCTTTTAGCCGGTGGACAAGGAAGTCGTTTAGGCATACTTACAATGGATAAGGCTAAACCAGCTGTAGCTTTTGGTGGTAAATATAGAATAATCGATTTCCCAATGAGTAACTGTGTAAACTCTGGTGTAGAAACTGTTGGTGTGCTTACTCAGTATCAGCCACTTACACTTAATCAGCACATAGGTATCGGTGTTCCTTGGGACCTTGATACAAGAGATGGTGGTGTTGCTATACTTGCACCACACCAAAGAGAAGGAGAAAAAGGTGAATGGTATTCTGGCACAGCAAATGCTATTTATCAAAATATTGATTATATTGATGCTAACAAGCCTGAATATGTACTTATTTTATCTGGCGACCATATTTACAAAATGGACTATGCCGCTATGCTTAAGTATCACAAAGAAAATAATTGTGATGTAACTATTGCAGTTCTTGAAGTTAGTATGGAAGAAGCTAGTCGTTTCGGCATTATGAATGCAGATGAAAACGACAAAATTTACGAATTTGAAGAAAAGCCTGCTAACCCTAAGAGCAACCTTGCTAGTATGGGTATATACATATTCACTTGGGACAAGTTAAGAGAAGCTCTTATTGAGGATAACAAAATTCACGCAGACAGTGACTTTGGTAAGCACATTATTCCATCAATGCTTAATAAGGGTATGACCCTTTATGCTTACAGATTTAAGGACTACTGGAAAGATGTTGGTACTATTGAATCTTATTGGGCTGCTAATATGGAACTTATTAAGACATTGCCTGAATTTAACCTTTATGAAGATTTTTGGAAGATATATACTAACAGTAACTTACAGCCACCTATGTACTCAGGTCCAAATTCAGAAATAAAGACAAGTATTATTTCTGAAGGTTGCGATATTTTAGGCAAGGTTGAACACTCTGTTATTAGTAAAAATGTTACTATAGATGAAGGTGCTGTTATTAAGGATTCTATCATTATGGAAGGTTGCCATATAGGCAAGAATACCGTAATTGACAGATGTATCATTGACCAGAATACTGTAATTGGTAACGATGTTGTAATGGGTACTGGCGAAAATATCCCTAATGTTGGCAAGCCTAAGATTTACAACACTGGTATTACTGTAATCGGAAACAACACAACTGTTCCTGACGGAATTGAAATAGGCAAGAATTGCGTAATATACGGCAATACTACTGCTGAAAATTATACAGAAAGCAAGCTTCCTAGTGGACAGTCAGTTATTATTGTTGAGGGGGCGATTTAATTATGAAAGCTATAGGTATTATTCTTGCCGGAGGCAACAGTGAAAGACTTAAAACTCTCTGTAAGGTAAGAGCTATTGCAGCTATGCCTGTTGCAGCATCCTACAGAGCAATTGATTTTACACTTAGTAATATGTCTAACTCAGCTATTAATAAAGTAGCTGTTATTACTCAGTACAATTCAAGAAGTTTACAGGACCATTTATCATCAGCTAAGTGGTGGGATTTAGATAGAAAGGAAGGCGGTCTTTACATATTCACACCTTTCCTTACTAGTGAAAATAATTTCTGGTTTAGAGGTATTGCTGACTCTATTTATCAGAATATTTCATTCCTTAAGAGAAGCCACGAGCCTTATGTAGTTATTGTATCTGGTGATGCAGTTTACAAAATGGACTATCAAAAGTTACTTGACTATCATATTGAAAAGGGTGCTGATGTTACTATTGTAACTAAGAATGTTGCTGGCTCTAGCAAAGACCCTCACGATTATGGTGTAATGACTTTTGATGATGATATGAAACTTACTTCATTTGAAGAAAAGCCTATTGAGCCTAAGAGTGATAATATTTCTCTCGGTATATATGTTATTTCAAGACCTTTACTTATTAAACTTCTTGAAACAGCTATTCCTAAGGGTTATTATGACTTTGTTAAGGATATTATTTTGAGAAACAAGAGTAGTCTTAATATTTACGGCTACAAGTTTGAAGGCTACTGGAACACTCTCAATAGTGTTGAAGCATATATGGAAACTAATATGGACTTCTTAAAGCCTGATGTAAGAGCTGAATTTAAGTCTGAACCATATATTAGCACTAAGCCAAGTGATGACCCTCCAGCTAAATTTAATTCAACAGCTGATGTTAGAAATTCACTTGTTGGTACTGGTTCTATTGTAGACGGTGCTGTAAATAATTCTGTTCTTTTCAGAAAGGTTACTATTTCAGCCGATTCTTCAGTTAGTAATTCAATTATAATGAAGGGTTCTTATGTTGGTAAGGGCTGTGTAATCGAAAATGCTATTATTGATAAGGAAGCTGTTATTAGTGATGGTAAGCAGGTTATAGGTACTCCTGATGACCCTATTGTAATTACTAAGGGTCAAGTAGTTTAAACAAAGACTTATTATATACACTACATATTTTAAAAGCCACCGAACAAAAATCGGTGGCTTTGTTGTTATATAAGTTTTAAGGCAATAAAAAACGGTTTTAGAATACTTATCACTTAATAAAAAAAAAGAGATGTAGAATTAAATTACTCTACACCTCTTAGGCTATAATTTTATACAACCACACAAATTGACAAAAAACCTTTTTTATTATTCATTTACAAAATAAAAACCATCATCAGGCACTTGACAACCTAAAGCATTTGCATTACCAGCAGAAATTTGATTATAAAAGGCTGTAAGCATTTCCTTCATTTCTGTTCCTGTCTTAAATGTAACACCACAACCAGGCACAGCAGCCTTACAAGCATCAACATCATCAGCAAGGGCAAATTTATTAGCAACCTTTGCAGTTTCTTCTGTACTTCTTCTAGCCATAGATGCTGAAGCATTATAGTCTTTCATAAAAAATCCAAAAGGAATAGCTTGTTCAGAAACAAAGTTCTTATTAACTACAAGGCAAGATGTAACCATTTCTTGCTCTGTTGCATCATTCCAAGAATCATAAAGGTCAATAGCACTTCTAACACTATCACTAGTAACCTGACTTAAATAAGGTTCTTGCATCATAGCACATTTAATGCTACCATTTTTGATACCATCAACAAGGGCTTTATTATTTTCTACTTGATTATATGAAATACTAACGCCATTATTCTTTGCTACTACATTAAGCACATTTTCAGACATTGTATCCTCTTTGCTAACAGTAACAGTTTTGCCATTAAGGTCAGCTATATCATTAATAGTGTTGCCATTTTCAGCAATATAATAATTACAACCACCAGTAACAGCAGTAACATAGCAATTAGATTTGTCATAGCAAATAGCAGCTTTATCTGGAGGTAAAACAGCTGTAGCAATTTCACCATTATTAAAAGCCGCACAAAGCTCATCAGCAGTATTATAAACTACTGGTGTATATTTTTCATAAGCTGAATTATCTTCACTGTTGGCAAACAAATGAGCCGCACCTAATACAGATGCAGAATTTTTAACAAGTCCAACCTTTATTTCAACCTTCTGTTCATCAGAAGGTGCCATATCATCATTAACATCTGAAATATCATTGCTATTAACAACAACATCACTGTTATAAGTTTTGTCATCATTATTTTCTGCCTCGTCAGAATTGCAAGCAGTGCAAACGAGAGCCACAGCCGCAAGCAAAATAGCCCATACTCTCTTTCTAAATAAAAACATATTCTTCCTCCCACCAGCCATAGGCATACCTCGGCTTTATACTACTTATATTGTAATATTTATAAGAGGGTTTGTCAATAGAAAAAACAACAATAAGGCATTAATAGAGGCAAAATTAGAGAATTTTAATCAAAATATAGACAGCTAATTAAACTAATTTTCCTTTAATTCTGAAAAAATATTATTAATCTCCTCTGCCCTATTTCCTACAGCCAAAAGCACACAATCACCAATAGTTCTCATAATATGATTTTTCAACTTTTCATTCTCTATTTTATTATTTTTCCAAGCATTTGTTTTTCCATTTAATTCACCTGCTACAGCCTTTTCAACTTCCTCTAACTTTTCTTTAGACTTGGCTCTTAAAATAATTACTTCATCAGCATTTGCATTTTCTGAATAATAGACATAACCTTCAGATATACTTGTTACATCAATGCCAAATTCTGCTGCCACATTTTGATTTGTAAGGTCAAGAGTTTTAGCATTATCAAACTCTGCTACTACCTTTATTTCCTCTAAAATTTGATTTAAAGGTATATTTTTAGCCTTTATACTATTACAACCAGTCATTACAATTAAAAGCAATAAAACAATAGAAATAATCCATTTTTTCACATAATTCACCTCATAATTAAATTGCCCTCTACTACATTAAAATATTCTAAGTAATTTTAAGAATATCCTAATCTCGCCTTAATTTTTTCTTTATAAATATATGTTATTATATATTTAAAGAGAAAGGAGAGGTGCTAATGAGTGATAATAAAATATACTCTTGCAACAATGTTGAAGCTATGGTTAATTCAGTTAAAGCTAACGGTGATATAATCAACAATATGCTTAAATATACTAAATCAAATGATAAGGAAATAAATGATAGACTTTCAGACTATGCTAAGGTCAAGAAAAATCTAGGTAATGAACAAATAGATATGTACCGAGCTTATGTTGAAAATAAGGAAGATATAGAAGAAACATTAAGAGAGTACAGCCAAAAAATTGAAAAGGACAATGCTATGCACTATATGGCATTGGAGCTTAATTCTATAGATAGTGATTACTCAAAATTACATAAAATTTTTGAGGATATAAACAAATTACAGGTTAAAGTAATGGAAATGCTTTGTGGACTTTTAAATAAGTCAAACCTCCTTTTAGGGAGCTTATAATAAAATAACAGAATGAGTTTGATATTCCTTCTTTTTTGTATACTAAAACAGCGGCAGATTTCTGTCGCTGTTTTAGTTTTTAAAAGAATACTTATTTATTTCTAAAATATAATGTAATAATAGCCTTAGGAGGTTTAGGGATTATGAAAATTACTAAAAGCAAAATCCTTACTGCGTTATATATAGGAATACTTTTAATTGGTGTAGGCAAATCGTATTATGATGAAAATATTGCCGTTTCTGTAATGCCTGTAGATAAAAAGTGTATAGTCATTGATGCTGGACACGGAGGTTTTGACCCTGGAAAAGTTGCTTCTGACGGAGTAAATGAAAAAAATATTAATCTCGCTATAGCCTCAAAGTTGTCAACATTTTTAGAAGAAGGTGGAGCTGTTATTAGAAATACAAGAATTGAAGATTCCTCATTATCAGAAAGTAAAAGGCAGGATTTAAAATCAAGAGCCGAAATTGCAAATAACAGCAAAGCAGATATATTTGTTAGTATACATCAAAATTCCTTTCCTAAAAGCAGTGTAAAAGGTGCTCAAGTATTTTATTATAAAGGTTCAGAAGAAGGTAAAAAACTTGCCGGATTTATACAAAGTAGGCTTAAAGAAGTTGTTGACATTGACAATAGCAGAATTGCAAAAGCAAATGATAGTTATTATGTTCTTAAACAAATAAAAATACCAAGTGTAATTGTTGAATGTGGCTTCTTAAGTAATGGCATTGAACATAACAAGTTAATGAGTAGTGAGTATCAAGAAAAACTGGCTTGGGCAATATATATGGGTATTTTAGATTACTTTAACGAGGGTGTTGCATAAAAAAAGTGCCATAATAGGCACTTTTTTAGCTGTCAATTATCATCAGCACATTTATTATATTTGTTTAACAAGATAAGGTATACCATAAGCAATAAAGCTCATAATACAACTAGCAAGAAGTATACCAGAGAAAATAGCAGGAACAGCCTTTTTAAGTTTAACTCTAAGCAAGGCAGCAACAAGAGCACCAGTCCAAGCACCAGTACCTGGCAAAGGAATACCAACAAAAAGCAAAAGACCTAAAAACTCATACTTTTTAATTGTATCACTTTTGCTCATAGCTCTATATTCCATTTTTTCAACAATGCCTCTAGTTAGTTTAAAACTCTTAAGCCATTCAAAAATCTTATTAATAAAAAGAAGAATGAAAGGTATCGGTATAACATTGCCTATAATGCAAATAGCCAATGCTCTAAAATATGGCACTCCTAAAACAGATGCAGCAACAATACCACCTCTAAGTTCCAAAATAGGTATCATAGAAATAATAAACAAAGTAACATCTTTATTAAGTCCGTTTAACATATTAAGCATTATATCAATTAAAGAATCCATAAAACCCTCCACAAATTAAATACGATGTAACTTTTCCAAAACAGCTACAAGTTTTGTACCTGCTGGTATCATCTGTAAATCTTCTCTCTTAAAGCCCTTAACAATAACCATTGCCACAAAATATACAAACATAGCAAATAAAATAGCAATAATAGTTGCAAGAGTGTTGCTAGGTATTAATGAATATATGCCATAATATCCACCTATAGCACCAATACTCATAGCTACAGCAGACACACCAGGCTTAACAAGCATACCTACATAATCTGGCTTAACTCCTGTTGCTTTAACAAGAGCTCTAAAGTTAAGTATACTACAAACAATGTAGCAAACAGTTGTACCAATTATAGCACCAATAATGTTTATACTAGGAATTGCTATAAGCACATAATTAACTGGTATCTTTATTATAGCACCCCAAAAGGCATTAAATGCTGGAGTTTTAACCTTACCAATACCTTGAAGAACACCTGTTGAAATTTGGCTCAATGCAAGGAAAATAACACTAATAGAGCCAACAGTAATAAGAGAACCACCCTCTGCATATCTAGGGAAAAGCATAGCAAGTATTGGTCCACCCAAAGCTCCTAAACCACCAGCAGCAGGTATAGAAATCATCATTGTTACTCTTAAAGCTGTATCAACCTTTGACTGCACTAAGCTGTGCTCTTTTCTTGCCATACTAGCAGCTATACTAGGTATAACAGCTGTAGCAATAGCAGTTGAAATTGACACAGGCATTGTAGAAAGTGTTACATACTTACCATTAAGCTGACCATAAAGCTTAACAACTGTATTATGGTCAAATCCTGCCACTGCAAGTCTTGAATTAACCATAAACATATCTACAAAGTTTGTCATACTAAATATTGCTGTACCAGTAATAATTGGTATAGCAATTTTTAAAAGATTGACAGTTATTTCTTTACTTCCTTCTATTCTGTAATCTTTTTTGTCATCGGCAAATATAGCATTTCTCTTTTTTCTTGTAATAATATAAAATACAACAAGCACAACAAGACCAGATAAAGCACCTATACCAGTACCAGCAGTACCACCAGCTGCTCCAAATTCAACACCGTATCTCATAAGCACCCAAGCAAGATATACACTAAAAACAGCGTTAAAAACCTGCTCTACAACCTGAGAAAGTGCTGTTGGTACAGTTGTTTGAAAACCTTGAAAATAACCTCTATATACAGCCATAATACCAACTATAAAAATAGTTGGAGAAAGAGTGTACAAACACCATACACTTGGATACCACAAATTATTAGTTTTACCAGTAATAGTACAATAGTCATAAAATGTATATGTACCTAAAGCCATAAGTATTGCAAAAAGCAAACTTAAGCCTCCAGCTGCAAACATTGATACCTTAAATATTTTTCTAGCATTGCTATATTCTTCAAGGGCAATTTTTTCAGCAATCATTCTTGATATTGCAACTGGCAAACCAGCAGAACTCATTATAAGGAAAAAGTTGTAAATATTGTAACCAGCAGCATATATACCGTTACCCTCATCACCAATCATATTGGTAAGAGGAAGTCTATATAAAAAGCCAATAAATCTAACAACAAGTCCTGCCACAGCAAGTATGGCGGCCATTTTAACAAACGAACCACCTAACAAATTCTTATCTTTATTATTCCCCATATTGTCCGTCCTTATATATAGTCAGTAAAGGGAAAACAGCAATGCCATTTTCCCTTACATATTACAAATTATAAATTCACTAATTTAATCGCAAAAATTAGTTATTTCTTGCAGCCTTTCTTCTTTCAACTGGGTCAAGAATTCTCTTTCTAATTCTAAGAGACTCTGGAGTTACCTCAACAAGCTCATCGTCAGAAATAAAGTCGATACACTGCTCAAGACTCATTACAATATGTGGAGTAAGCTTTAATGCGTCATCAGAACCTGATGCTCTTGTGTTAGTAAGCTGCTTTTTCTTACAAACATTAATTGGCATATCTTCAGACCTAGCATTTCTACCAACAACCATACCCATATAAACCTTAGTACCAGCACCAATAAAGAGGTCGCCTCTTTCCTGTGCATTGAAAAGACCGTAAGCAACAGCATCACCAGTTTCACTAGCAACTAATGAACCCTGACTTCTTGTAGGAATTTCGCCCTTAAATGGTTCATAACCATTAAACTGGCTATTCATAATACCGTTACCTCTAGTATCAGTCATAAATTCATTTCTATAACCAATAAGACCTCTAGCAGGAATATTAAACTCAACTCTTGTGTAACCAGTGTGGCTAGGTGCCATATTTACCATTTCACCCTTACGAGTACCAAGCTTTTCAATAACAGAACCAACATATTCTTCTGGAACATCAATTGTTACAAGTTCCATAGGCTCAAGCTTCTTGCCATTTTCATCAGTCTTAAATAAAACCTCTGGTCTAGAAACCTGGAATTCATAGCCTTCTCTTCTCATTGTTTCAATAAGAATAGATAAGTGAAGCTCACCTCTACCACTTACCTTGAAAGCCTCTGCAACATCTGTATCTTCAACCTTTAAAGACACATCAGTGTTTAATTCCTTCATTAATCTATCTCTTAAGTGACGGCTAGTTACATACTTACCTTCCTGACCAGCAAATGGTGAATCATTTACGTGGAATGTCATAGAAAGTGTAGGCTCTGAAATCTTATTAACTTCAAGAGGTACTGGATTGTCAATGCCGGCAATAGTATCACCAATGTGAATATCAGGCATACCAGATACAGCAACAATAGAACCAATTGTACTTTCCTTAACCTCTACTCTTTCAAGGCCTTCATACTCATAAAGCTTTGTAACTCTAAGCTTCATAAGCTTTTCTGGCTCGTGGTAATTTACGATACAAACTTCATCATTTACCTTTACATTACCGTGCTCAATCTTACCAATACCAATCTTACCAACATATTCGTTGTAATCAATAGTAGTAACAAGCATCTGTAAGTTAGCATCTGGGTCGCCCTCTGGAGCAGGAATATGCTTAACAATTGTGTCGAATAAAGGCTTCATATCAGTTGCAGTAAGAGCTTCCTCTGGAGTAAGAGCAGCCTTACCTAACTTAGCAGAAGCAAATACAAAAGGTGAGTCAAGCTGTTCATCTGTTGCATCAAGCTCCATAAATAACTCAAGAATTTCATCAACAACTTCGTTAGGTCTTGCTTCTGGTCTATCAATCTTGTTTACACAAACAACAACTGGTAAACCAAGTGCTAAAGCATTTCTTAAAACAAACTTAGTCTGAGGCATAGCACCTTCGTAAGCATCAACAACAAGTACAACACCGTTTACCATCTTAAGTACACGCTCAACCTCACCACCAAAGTCAGCGTGGCCTGGAGTATCTACAATGTTAATCTTAGTATGCTCATAGTATACTGATGTGTTCTTAGAAAGAATAGTGATACCTCTTTCTCTTTCAATATCACCACTATCCATTACTCTTTCTCTAACTACCTGATTAGTTCTAAATGTACCACTCTGCTTTAAGAGCTCATCAACTAATGTAGTCTTGCCGTGGTCAACATGGGCAATAATAGCAATATTTCTGATGTCATCTCTAGTTTTAATCATAAAATTTTTCCACTCTTTCTTTAAAATTTAATATATTTTCTTAAAAAAATCAACATTACCGCATTATTACCATTTTAACACTAACAGTTAAATTTATCAATATAAAGGTTTTACCAATTATTTATTTTACTTCTATAAATATATAGTCAATTTAACCAAATGATAATTTTTTAACCTCTGTAATTTTCATCTTCCAAAAGGTTTCCACTAGCTATAGCCATTCTGGCAAGCTCATCACATCGTTCATTTTCAACATTATCTGCGTGACCTTTAACCCACACAAACTCAACATTATGCTTTTCAAGTAACGGCAATAACCTTTCCCAAAGGTCTACATTTAAAGCCTTTTTCTTGTCTGATTTTATCCAATTTTTCTTTTTCCAATTATATACCCAGCCTTTTGTTATTGAATCAACAACATATTTTGAGTCACTATATAATGTAACCTCACAAGGCTCTTTTAATGCCTCTAAGGCTTTTATTACAGCCAAGGCTTCCATTCTGTTATTTGTTGTAGTTTTATAACCTTGACTAAGTTCTTTTCTTGCACCCTTGTAAAGCATAACTACACCATAGCCACCTGAACCAGGATTACCTGAACAAGCTCCATCTGTATATATATCTATTTTTTTCATTGTTTCTCCTTTTTACTATATTTTATTTAAAAATTAATTATAGTGGGCAAGTATTACTCGTCCACTATAGTTAAAAAATCTTATATTTCAGAAGTACAATGAGGACATCTTGTAGCCTCAATATCAACTTCACTCTTGCAATATGGGCATTTTTTAGTTGTAGGAGCAGTTTCCTCCTCTTCCTTTTTACCAATACTCTGAATTTTGTTAAGAGATTTAACAATGACAAAAAGAACAAGAGCTGTAATAATAAAATCAATAATTGTACTAACAAGCTGACCTATTGGAAATGGACCAACAACCCAACTGCCAAAAAGAGCATCTGTACTAGATTGACCAGTAATAGCTTGAAGTACAAGAGCAATGAGAGGTGTAATGATACAGTCAACAATCATAGTCACAATTTTGCTAAAAGCACCACCTATAACAACACCAACAGCCAAATCAATCATATTGCCCTTCATAGCAAATGTTTTAAATTCGTCCAAAAACTTCCTCATTTTTAAAACCTCCTTTTTTATTTTATATCTACATTTTACAACATATAAATTAAGCTGTAAATATTTTTTTGACAAAATATGTATATCCAAATATTGAATAAATTTACTTTCAAAGGCAAAGATATTTTGTAGGAGGGATGATTATGGCTATTAATAAAGTGGAAATATGTGGTGTAAACACAAGTAAACTTCCTACATTAACTCAAGCCGAAAAAGAGGAGCTTTTTGCCGAAATAAAAAAAGGTAATCAAGAAGCCTTATCAAAATATATATACGGCAATTTAAGGCTTGTATTAAGTGTTGTTCAGCGATTTAACAACAGAGGAGAAAGTGCCGATGATATATTCCAAGTAGGCTGTATAGGTTTAATAAAGGCTATTAAAAACTTTGACACAGAAAGAGGAGTTAAGTTTTCAACCTATGCTGTGCCAATGATAATTGGTGAAATACGAAGATATTTAAGAGATTACAACCCTATTAGAGTAAGCCGTTCTGCTAGAGATACAGCATACAAAGCACTACAGGCAAAAGAAAAACTTACTAATGAAAATAACAAAGAACCTACAGTTGAAGAAATTGCAAAAGAAATAGCTATGACAAAAGAAGAAGTTATATTTGCCCTTGAAGCAATACAAGACCCTATTTCATTATTTGAGCCAATATATCACGATGGTACAGACGCCTTATATGTAATGGACCAAGTAAGCGATGAAAAAAACACTGATGCTAGTTGGCTTGAAAACATATCGCTTAAAGAGGCTTTAAAAAAACTAAACGAAAGAGAACGATATATTATTAATCTTAGATTTTTTAAAGGTAAAACTCAAATGGAAGTTTCAGAAGAAATAGGCATAAGTCAAGCTCAAGTAAGCAGACTTGAAAAAAGTGCCTTAAAAAATATGCGAAGATATATGTAAGGAGGAATTATGTACACAGCAGAAATAGTAAATGGAGTAAATTTTTACGGAATATGTACGGACAAGTTTCCAACTGTAAGCCTTTGTGTACTTTTAAGAACTCCAATAAAAAGAGAAACTGTCACAGGCAATGCTATGATTGCTAAAGGTATATTGAACGGTTGCAAAAATTATAAATCAAGAAGATTAATTGAATGTAAATCTGAGGAAATAAACACTTCCATATCTGCCAATATATTAAAAAAAGGTGAGGAACACATAATTGAAATAATGTGCAAAACTACTGACACTTATATTGAAGATGCTATTGAATTACTAGGCAACATTTTAATGGAGCCTGAATTTAACAATATGGATACGGTTATATTAGAAACAGAAAATGCTATTAATTTAAGCATAAACAATAAAAGAACATATACAGTTGAAAAATGTATTGAAATTATGTGTGAAAAAGAGCCTTATGGTATAAATGGTGATGGATATATTGAGGATATTAGAAATGTAGATATACACGCCCACTATAAAAATGCTATAGACAACAGCAAAATAGATATAATAGCAATAGGTAATTTTAATTTTGAAGATATAAAAGATTATATAAAAAAATATATTCCCTTTAAAGAACGAGATATTATTATTGACCCTTGCAACTATATGTATTACCCATCTGAACCTAAAAACATTACAGAAAATATGGATATAACTCAAGGTAAACTATGTATAGGCATAAGGTTAAATATTAGCCCAGTAGGAAGTAATTGGTATAAAGCAATTGTTGCAAATGAACTATTTGGAGGAAGTGCTAGCTCTGCCCTATTTATGGAAGCTAGAGAAAGCCAAAGCCTTTGTTATTACATTTCATCTAAGTTATTAAGATTTAAGTCCATAATGCTAATTGAAGCAGGTATTGATAGCAAAAACAAAGACAAGGTTATTGAAATTGTTGAAAAAGCCTTTAAAAATATATCTGATGATAATATAGAAATAGCCAAAAATAATATAATTACCGGTTACAAAATGTCCCAAGATAAGCCAGAAAGAATAATGGATAATATTTTAGGCGGACTTATTGCTGGTTGTAACAAAACAATTAACGAAGCAATAAATGATATAGAAAAAATAGACTCCATTTCAGGTATATTTGACGACAGCATTATTGACACTATATTTATGCTACAAAAGGAGGATATAAATGATTAATGTTATAAGCAAAAAATTAAATAATAACGCTATGTGTTATATTCTTCCTAAAAAAGGCTACAACGAAAAAGAAGTAATGATTGCCTTTAAATATGGCTCAAAAAACACAGATTTTTTAGTTGATGGAATTAACATAAATCAGCCTTATGGTATTGCCCATTTTTTGGAACACAAAATGTTTGAAGATAAGGATATAAATATATTTGATAATTTTTCTAAATTAGGCTTAAGTGCAAATGCCTATACTAATTTTGACACTACAGCATACTATTTTTCAGGTTGCGAAAATATTGACAAAGGCTTTGACTTGCTTATGAAAATGGTTTCAAGCCTTTATGTTACTGATGAAAACATTGAAAAAGAAAAAGGAATAATTACGCAAGAAATAAATATGTATAAAGATGACCCTTACTGGCAAATTTATTTTAATACCTTAAAAGCAATGTATAGCAAAAATTCCATTAGAGAAAGTATAGCTGGTGATGTTGAAGATATAGAAAAAATAACAAAAGATAATCTCGAAGAAAGTTATAATAGCTTTTATACCTATGAAAACTGTGTAATAATTGGCTGTGGTGATATTGACAGCAAAAAGTTTTTTGAACAAGCAGAAAATTTAAAGCTAAATAAGGCAAAAGTAAAAAAAGTATCAATAAATGATAAAATAAATAAAAAAGAATATGCTGTTAATATGTCAGTAAACAAAACAATATATCACATAGGCTTTAGACACAGCCTAGAAAAAAATATAACAGAACGAATTACAACAAGCAATATAATTATGAATATGCTATTTTCTCCTAGTTCTAAACTATATGAAAGACTTTATAACAAAGGTCTTATAGATAGCTCCTTTGGATTTGAAGTCGTACAAGGTGTTGATTACAGCAACACAATTATAAAAGGCGAAAGCAACGATTACAATTATATAGCATCAGAAATATTAAATGAGATAAACAACTATATAATTAATGGAATTAATAACGATGACCTTGACAGAATAAAAAATAGAATAAAGACACAAATGATATTTAATAGTGAAAATATATCCTCTCTTGTTAGCTTTGCAGCAGATTGTTATTCAAAAAACACAGAAATACTAGACATTTACAATAATTATGATAAAATAAATAAAGACAACATTATTAATTCATTAAAAGAGCAGTACACAGCCAACAATATGGTAATTGCTCTTGTAAAGGAGATACAAAATGGGTGATATATATTTTCCTCATCTAGGGATAAAAATTGAAAGCCTTAGCAGAATTGCTATTAAACTAGGTGGATTTAATATTTATTGGTACGGTGTTTTTATTGCTATTGGTGCATTGCTAGGCGTTGCACTTTGCTTAAAAGAAGCTAAAAGGACAAACCAAAGTCAGGATTTATATTCTGACTTTGCCTTTATTGGTATTATATGTGGTATATGTGGTGCTAGAATATATTACCTTTTATTCCACGGAGATAGCTTACTTGACTTTTTTAAGATACGAGATGGAGGACTTGCTATTTATGGTGGTGTAATTGGTGGTGCTTTGGCAACTATTATTTATAGTAAAATTAAAAAAGTTAATTTCTTTAAACTTGCCGACACTTGTATAATGAGTGTACTTATAGGTCAAATTTTTGGCAGATGGGGTAATTTCTTTAATAGAGAAGCCTTTGGTAGTTATACAGATAGCTTGTTTGCTATGGCTTTAAAGGCTCAGCAAGTTTCTGGACTTAAAATAAATGGAGATACTGCCATTTATCAAGGTAACGCAGAATACCCTGTTACTATATTTAATAATATAAGCTACATACAAGTTCACCCTACATTTTTATATGAATGTGTGTGGAATATATGCTTGTTTATAATTATGTTTATTTTTAGAAAGCATAAAAAATTTGACGGTCAGCTTTTAGCAATGTATTTTATTGGATATGGTTTAGGAAGATTTTTTATAGAGAGCTTAAGAACTGACCAACTTTTAATATTAGGCATACCTGTAAGTATGGCTGTTTCTTTGATTTTAGTGGCTGCTGGAGCTTGTATTTTAGTGGTTTCAAAAAAAATTAAAAAAAATTAAAAAAAGTTCTTGACAAAACATATAAACCGTGATAGAATATCTATTGTGTTCAGCAAGAGAGCACAAAACAAAAACAAAATGCAGTCTTGGCGGAATTGGCATACGCGCTAGACTAAGGATCTAGTCCGGGTTAACTGGGTACGGGTTCAAGTCCCGTAGACTGCATTATGCGCGAGTGGCTCAGTGGTAGAGCATCGCCTTGCCAAGGCGAGGGCCGCGGGTTCGAATCCCGTCTCGCGCTTTTATACTTTACTGATGGGTTGTCGCCAAGCGGTAAGGCACAGGGTTTTGATCCCTGCATTCGCAGGTTCGAATCCTGCCAGCCCAGGTTTTTTCCAAAAGTATAAATTTAATTTAATAATGGGCTATCGCCAAGCGGTAAGGCAACGGATTCTGATTCCGTCATTCGCAGGTTCGAATCCTGCTAGCCTAGCTATTTTGAGAGGGTGTTGACCCTCTTATTTTTTATAATTAGATTTATTTTTATAAAAGGCGGTAAAAAAATAATTTATATTTTTTATCTTAATGTTTATTTTATCTACTGACTATGATATAATTATATTGACTAAAAAGTTAGTATGTACTATATATAGGAATTAAAGGACGGAACAGGCAGCCGTCACCCCTCGCAAGAGGTTAGGAGATGTGGGAATGTCACCCCACTTAATTTCTGTTTTTAGTTAGGCAGATAGTCAATTGATTATCTGCTTTATTTTTTAATTTTGCAGGTAGTATATACTATATTTAATAGCTTAAAGGATATTAATTTATCAAGGTATATTCACCAAACATTGACACTTTAATATTCACCCCTTGACATTTTTTTTGAAATATAGTATTATAAAAATACAAAAGGGAGCAACCGACTGTTGCCCCTCGTTAAAGTTGATTATTTATAATAATCGTCCTATGTGTGAGAGTATAGGGCGATTATTTTTTTATGTAAATTATTATTAACAATACTAACAACAAAGTGATTTGTGTATCATTCAGAATAAACACCCCCTTTCTTTTCAGATAGGGGAGGAACAACCGCCCGTCATTCCCTTTTGCAGAGTTTTATCAACTCAAAACGGATTATAACACAATTCAACATATTGTGCAACCCTATATAATATTAGATGAATATATCAATTAGATTATTGAGTATCTTCCCCTTCTATATTTTAAACCACATACAATTTACAACCTACAATTATTAATCACCTTATGTTAAAAATATTAAGACACTACCCTATTTTTAAGGCAAAAAATATACCTAAAGTTTAAATTGTTCAATAAAACATTTTAATAAAAATTTTACATAAAAAACACTTGAAATTAATAATAATTGTGGTATGATGTATACGGTAAAATTTTGAGAAAATACACAAGGGGATAATAAGAGATGTCTATTTTAATTAGCACTACTATGTATAACAGCAGTAATTTTAAAAATGCTTTACATTTTGTTGATAAATATAAGGGAAAAGTTGGTTTAGAGATTTTTCCAAGATTTGACGAGCCTGAATTTGAGAATGTTTTAAAAGAGTGTGTGCCAATTTTGAAAAAAGTTCCTATCAGTTTTCACGAGCCAGCTTTTGAAATTGAACACACAGCAGACTATGACACAACTGAATATAGAAGAACTATGCACAGACTTAGCTCAATGATTAAATATGGTTCTGTTTTAGGCTGTGAATATATTGTATATCACCACAACAATAAGGCTGTACCAGACAATGATAAGACAGAGGCTTTAAAAATATCTCAGGACAACCTTCACGAAGTAAGTCAGTTGCTTTTACCTTATGGTATTCCTGTTGCTATTGAAAATGCTGGTACATTATCACACCACACAATGCTCCTTAACGAAAAAGAATTTATAGCTCTTTGTAAGGAAAGCGTGTGTAATGTAGTAATTGACTTAGGTCATATTAATACAAACGGCTGGAATTTAAGAAATGTTATTGGTTCATTAAAAAATAAAATTATTTCTTATCATTTACATAATAACTATGGTGAAAACGATGAGCATAATAGAATAACTGACGGTTCATTAGACTTTAATGAATTTATGAAATATTATTTAGAATATACGCCTAATGCTCACCTTGTACTTGAATATAACAAGTCATTTGCTAATAAAGAAGACGAAATTTGTCAGGATATTGATTACTTACTTAACATTAAAGAAAAAGGCTTACAGTCCTTAAAATAAAAAATAAGTAGTGGACAACACCAGTCCACTACTTATTTTTATTTTTCTTACATTTCATAATACATAGGTCACAATTACATTTACAAACGCCATTTTTTCGCTGTTTAATAAAAGTAATAACAGAACAAACAATTAAAGCAAAAACTATAATACTTACAATAATGTTAGCTAACATAACCCCCTACCTTTCTGCCACAGCATAAGGATTAAAAACAATATCATAATTATATTTTTTCATTCTCTTGCACATATCAATCACTTTGTCATCGTCCCAAAGATTATCTTCAAAATACATCATATTTTCAAGAACTGACTTTCTAATACCAAAGAATTGACAAGGCAAATATTCTGCTCCTTGAGCATATTTTAATCTTTTCATATAACCATCACTTATAACTGGTGTGCCACTATATTCTGAGTAAATCTTGCCATCTTTTTCAGATAAAGTTGCGTGCTGTATTTTTCCATTTTTAACAACCATACCCCCTACCATACCTACATTATCAAGCTGAAGTATTTGACAAATTTCATTAATAGCACCAGCTTTAAACTTTAAATCAGGTTTAGCTACTATAATATATTCATTAGTAACACCTTTTATATTTTCAATATTATTAATAATTGTAGGCTTAACAAGACAAGTATATTTAACTCTATAAACAGCTGCATTGTTGGCAATAGGAGTAACTGTGCCACTTATTTTCATTCTATTCAAATGACTTTCAACGGCAAGTACACCTGTTGTAATACAATAAGGCTTTGCTCCAATATCTGATGCAACAGAATTGCTATGTACCCTCCAATAATAAAGAACTTTTGGTATGTGATAAATATTAGATGCAATTTCGCAAATTCTAAGTATTAAGTCGTGGTCTTGGCTACCGTCAAAACCAGGTCTAAAACCACCTACCCTTTCAAAAAGAGCTTTTTTAAATACAGATAAATGACAAATATAATTGTTGCCTCTTAAATTAAATATTGAAAATTCAGGCTTAAAATGTATAATATCTGGCTTATTTATATTTTTAGAAAAACTTGCTTCATCAGTATATATATAATCTGCACCCTTATCAATAGCCTTTCTAACCTCATAAAGAGCATTAGGAGCAAGAACATCATCGTGGTCAAGAAGTGCAATATATTCACCTGTTGCAAAAGAACAAGCAATATTACTATTATCAACAATACCCCTATTTATGCCTAATTTTTGGTATTTTACTCTCTTATCATTTATACCTCTTATTATATTTTCAATGTAAGCATAATTGCTTGTACTTCCATCAGCAATACAAAGTTCCCAATTTTTGTAAGTCTGATTTAAAACTGAAAGAAGCATTTCTTCTAGCATTTTTTTATCAGTATTATAAACTGGAACACAGATACTAATTTTGATTGGCTTGTCATATTTTTCAAGCCTTTGTGCCTTAATATCCTCTTTGTTTAGCACATTTTTAGCCATATAAGCATTTGCTTCTTTCTTGTATTTAACTCTCTCTTTCAACTTAAGAGTAAGTGCCTTAATACCATTATCTCTGCCATAATTTATTATTTTTTTTACAAGCATTTCTTACTCCTTTACATAAACCATATTTGCCCTATTTTCCTTATAATTCCACTTTTCCAAATATTATATTTAAAAACAGTTTTTAATTTATTAAATTTATTTTTATTGCCCATAGCTCCGTAAGCCTTAAGCATTGCCTTATATTTATAAGGTATTTTATATTTTTCTAAAAGCTCAACAGCCATTACATAGCCATAATCAAGCATTTTTTTAGCTTTAGTCTTGTTAGTTGCTCGTTTGGCAACATAGGCAGGACTTGACATATTTTGTGGACCACAAGCATTATTATTATGCTTTCTATATTTTATAGTAGGCTTATTTATAAACTTAATCTCGCCAAAAATAGAAGCAGTTGCAGCAATCCACCAATCGTGAACACTTAAAAGCTCAGGCTCAACAATAATATCAGCTAACTGTCTATTAAAGGCCATTGTACAACCTGTTACAACATTTTGCACTATAAGCTGGTTTAAAGCAATTCTATTAACATTAATGTGTTGACTTTTAATCATTGACTTACAGACAACATTATTATTTTCATCAATAACACTTAAATCACTGTGAACAAGTAAAGGCTTATTAACATTTTCAAATTCTTTAAGTGTTAGCTCAATTTTATTTTTTTCCCAAATATCATCTTGGTCACAGCAAAAAATAACATCAGCATCAGACTCCATAATAAGTTTAAAAAAATTTGCTTTAGGACTTCCAGAATTTTCTCTATTTTCAAAAAATTTAATTTTATCTGGATATTTTCTAGCATATTGTCTGACAATTACCATTGTGCCATCTGTTGATGCATCATCTCTTATACGCAAAGTCCAATCCTCATAACTTTGATTGATTATACTTTCAATTTGCTGACTTATGTACTTTTCTCCATTATATGTTGCCATTAATATATCAACTTTCATTAAATTACCTTCTTATCTTTGATAAACCCAGTGTTATAATATATCTTAAATTAATTGCAGAATGCATTAAAAAAGTAACAATAAAATTATGCTTATCCTTGTAATACATATCATAAAATCTTTTTATGCCATCGTGAAAATGCTTTATAACAACAGGGCTTTTAGTATGCAAACCACTTTGACCCTTTAAATGTGTCATCCAAACATCAGCATAATACACAACCTTAAAACCAGCCATTTTTATTCTATAACAAAGGTCAATATCTTCGCCATACATAAATATACTTTCATCAAAAAGACCAACTTTGCCAATAACACTTTTAGGAATAAGCATAAAAGCACCACTTACACTATCAACTTCATTAGTTTCATTTTGACTTAAATAATTTAAAGTATATCCACCAAACTTTTTAACCTTTGGAAAAATTTTATCTAACTTTAAAACATAGCAAAGGCTGTTAAAAGGAGTTGGAAAACCTCTTTTGCAACCGTGGTCAAAAGTACCATCTCTTAAAAGAGTTTTTATGCCCAAACAACCTATATCTCTGTGTTTATCCATATAATCAACAGCACCCTTTAATGTATCTTTTTGCATAATAGTATCCGAATTAAGAAAGAGTACATATCTGCCAATAGCAATATTAGCTCCAATATTGCAGGCATAGCCAAAGCCCCTATTTTCCACCTTACTAAGGACCTTAACTCTGCTGTCACTAGAATTATAATATTCTCTTGTATTTGAAGAATTGTCAACTACAATTATTTCATAATCAATACCATTTGTAGTGGCTATAACTGAATTAACAGTTTGTTCTGTAAGAGCTTTAGTATTGTAGTTTACAATAACGATTGATAAATCCATAATTTTCTCCTGTTACTTTTTTGTATATATATTAATAGTAGTACATTATTGCAAAAATTTCAATAGCTTTATTACTATTATTTAAGGCGAAAGTTTTACAAAATATTGCAAAAAAATACCTTGACAAATATTTTCAACTGTGATATGATTTGAGTATCAATATGGTAACACTATGATAAGGAGTAGTAGGTTACTTGAGGATTTTAAGAGAGCTGACGGTTGGTGCAAGTCAGTAATCTGATTTAACTGAACTCGCCTTTGAGTGGCTGTGCTGAATTGTTAGTAGGTGCAGACGGAGGCTCACCGATACAGGAGCAGGTTATCAGCATTATGGCTCGTAACTGACAAAGTGCATTACATTGTAATGAATTAGAGTGGTACCACGGAGTATTTTCAGCCTTCGTCTCTTAGAGACTTAGGCTTTTTTTATTGTTTATAAATTCTCTGTATTGATAATACAAATATACGCATACTTAAATTTTTGAGAGGAGAAATAATTATGAATTTTCATCGTTACAGACAGTTTCCACCAATTGATTTACCAGACAGACAGTGGCCTTCAAAGGTAATAACTAAAGCACCTATGTGGTGTAGTGTTGACCTTAGAGATGGTAATCAGGCACTTGAAAAGCCAATGAACTTAAACCAGAAGATTAATTTCTTCAAGTACCTTGTTAAGATTGGCTTTAAGGAAATTGAAGTAGGTTTCCCTGCTGCTAGTGATACAGAATATATTTTTTGTCGTACACTTATTGAGCAGAACTTAATTCCAGAAGATGTTACAATACAGGTACTTACACAGAGTAGAGAGCATATTATTAGAAAGACTTTTGAAGCTCTTGAAGGCGTTCATAAGGCAGTAGTTCACCTTTACAATTCAACATCTACATTACAGAGAGATGTTGTATTTAACAAGTCTAAGGACGAAATTAAAGAACTTGCTGTAAGTGGTGCAGAATTAGTTGACAGACTTGCTGAAGAATATGGCAAGGACAGATTTATATTTGAATACTCTCCAGAAAGTTTTTCTGGTACAGAACTTGATTATGCTGTTGAAATATCTGACGCAGTATTTGATGTTTGGAAGCCAACAGCTGATAAAAAGGTTATTTTAAACCTTCCTAACACAGTTGAAATGGCAACGCCTAATGTATACGCTGACCAGGTTGAATATGTATGCAGAAATCTTAAAAATAGAGAAAATGTAATCATTAGTATTCACCCTCACAACGATAGAGGCTGTGCAGTAGCTGCAACAGAACTTGGTATTATGGCTGGTGCTGATAGAGTTGAAGGTACACTCTTTGGTAACGGCGAAAGAACAGGTAATGCAGATATTATGGTTGTTGCATTAAATATGTTCTCTCAGGGTATTGACCCTGAACTTGACTTTAGCAATATTAATGAGTGTATTGATATTTACGAGGCATCAACTGGTCTTGATGTTCACCCTAGACACCCTTATGCTGGTGATTTAGTTTATACTGCATTCTCTGGTTCACATCAGGACGCTATTAAAAAGGGTATGGCTAAGATGATTGAGCATCCAGACAGATGGGAAGTTCCTTACTTACCTATTGACCCACTTGATGTTGGTAGAAACTATGACCCTATTATTAGAATTAACTCACAGTCTGGTAAGGGTGGCGTAGCTTATATTCTTGAAACTCATTACGGCTTACATATTCCTAAGATTATGCAGCAAGACTTTGGTCCTAAGGTTACTCAAGCATCTGTTGATATGGATAAGGAGCTTACACACGAAGAAATTTATAACCTCTTTATGGAAAATTACTACATTAAAGAGCCATTATCTGTACTTTACTACACAGAAGAAAGTTCTGATGACCATGTAAACCTTGATGCAAGAGTAAATTATAGAGGTAAAGAAATGTCACTTAAGGGTAACGGTAACGGTATTGTAGATGCTTTCTGCAAGGCTATTATGGACGAATTTGGTGTTACATTTGAAATTTCTGATTACTCACAGCATTCACTTGCTTATGGTAATAAGTCAAAGGCTATTACTTATGTTCAAGTGTATGATTGCAAGAAACAGCCTCATTTTGCTGTAGGTATAAGCTCAAATACTGCAAAGAGTTCAATAAGAGCTATTGCAAGTGCTATTAACCAGTTTAAGAAAATTTGATTTTAAAATAATATTAGATTGAATATAAACCTCCTTTTTGGAAACAATATCCTTAAAGGAGGTTTTTGCTATGGAAATATTAAAGGTTTCAGCAAGTTCCCAGCCAAAATCAGTGGCAGGGGCTATTGCAGCAATATTGAGAAATAACGATAATGTAGAAATTCAGACTATAGGTGCTGGAGCAGTTAATCAAGCTGTTAAGGCTGTAGCTATTGCTAGAGGTTTTGTTGCACCTAATGGTATTGATGTAGTTTGTATACCGGCATTTACGCAATCTGAAATAAGCGGAGAATTAAAAACTGGCATTAAATTAGATGTTATTAGACGATAAGAAAGATATTAGGTAATAAGTAATAAGTAATAAGTAATAAGTAATAGGTAAAATTTAAACAATTTAGCTCTACTTCTAGGGGAGCTAGCACGCAGTGTCTGGGGGGCTTCCATATTTTTGGACGAGCAATACTCGCCCCTACAAGTAAACTGTTAGAAAGTGGCAATTTAGCTCTACTTTAGGAGAGCTGGCACGCAGTAACTGAGGGATTTCCATATTTTTGGACGAGCAATGCTCGCCCCTACAAGTGAACTGTTAGAAAGTGGCAATTTAGCTCCACTTCTAGGGGAGCTGACAGCTTTGCTGTCTGAGGGGTTTCCATATATCTATTGGACGAGCAATTCTCGCCCCTACAAGTTGTTTCCAAGCAAAAAAGGACCATAAACGGTCCTTTTTAATTACAACAAATATTACTTTTCTAAAGCCTTATCAAGAATTTCAGCCATAGCATCAATATCGTCCTTAGAAACAATAAGTGATGGAACAAATCTAATAATAAACTTACCAGCACCAACAAGAAGCAAGCCCATATCAATAGCCTTAGCTACAAAAGGACCAGCAGGTTCATTAAGTTCAATACCCTGCATAAGACCAATACCTCTAACATCTTTAACAATATCAGAGTGCTTTTTAGCAATTTCTTCAAGTTTAGCTCTTAAATATTCGCCCTGTGTCTTAACATTATCAAGAAGTCCACCTAAAAGCTCATCAACAACAACATTACCAGCAGCTGCAGCAAGAGGATTACCACCAAAAGTAGAAGCGTGGTCACCAGGAACAAATGACTCTGCCACATTAGCCTTAGCCATCATAATACCACAAGGAATACCACCTGCAATGCCCTTAGCTGTAGACATAATATCAGGAACAACGCCAAAAGTCTGATAAGCAAAAAGTGTACCAAGTCTACCAACACCACATTGAACCTCATCAAACATTAAAAGAATATCCTTTTCATCACAAATAGCTCTTACTTCCTGCAAAAATTCCTTTGTTGCTGGAATAATACCACCCTCGCCCTGTACAGGTTCCATAAGGATAGCTATAGTATTATCAGTAATAGCTGACTTAACAGACTCAATATCATTAAAATCTGCATACTTAATGTGTGGAAGCATATCACCAAAACCTTCGTGATAATGGTCCTGACCAGTTGCTGTAACAGCACCAAATGTTCTGCCGTGGAATGAACGGTTCATTGTAATAATTTCCTGTCTGCCAGTTTTAGAACCATACTTTCTAGCAAGTTTTAAAGCTGCCTCAATAGACTCTGCACCAGAGTTGCAGAAGAACACCTTATCAAGGCTACCATTTTCAACTAACTTTTGAGCAAGTGTACACTGTGGCTTAGTATAATATAAATTTGAAATATGGATAAGTTTTTGAGCCTGTTCTGCAATAGTTTTAACAAGTTTTGGATGATTATGACCAAGAGAGTTTACAGCAATACCTGCCACAAAATCAAGATATTTTTTGCCGTCTTCATCATACACATACATACCATCACCCTTTTCAAAAGCAAGAGGGAAACGGCTATATGTTTTCATAACATATTTCTCGCCTAATTCTGCTGTTTTCATTTATTTATCCTCCGTTAATATTATTTTTCAATTAATGTACCAATACCCTTATTTGTAAATATTTCAAGTATAAGACAATGAGCTGTTCTACCGTCTAAAATATGTACATTCTTAACACCAGCATTTACGCCAGCCATACAGCACTGAACCTTAGGAAGCATACCTCCAGAGATTGTACCATCTTCAATAAGCTCATTTACTTCATCTTCTTTAATAACAGAAATAACACTATTTGGATCATTTACATCACGCATAATACCTGCAACATCTGTTACAAATACAAGTTTTTCTGCCTTTAAAGCACCAGCTACAGCTACAGCTGCATAATCGGCATTTACATTGTAGCTCTTACCTTCTTCATCAACACCAATTGAAGAAATAACTGGTACAAAGTCATTATCTACAAGAGTATTAATAAGGTCAGTATTTACATCTGTTACCTCACCAACAAGACCAATATCCATACCATTTGGCATAGCCTTTTTAACCTTCATAAAGCCTGCGTCTTTGCCACAAATACCAACAGCATTAATACCGTGTAAGCAAAGCTCAGTTGTAAGGTCCTTATTTACCTTACCAGCAAGTACCTGCTGAACAACTTCCATAGTTGGTTCATCAGTTACTCTTAAGCCGTCCTTAAACTTAGGCTCAATACCAACAGCTTCAAGAGCCTTGTTAATATCCTTGCCACCACCGTGAACAACCACTGGCTTAAAGCCAACAAACTTCATAAGAGCAATATCCTTAACGATAGTTGACTTAATCTCCTCATTTACAAGAGCAGCACCACCATACTTAATAACAACAGTAATGCCAGAAAACTTTTTAATATATGGCAAGGCCTCTGTTAATATGCTTGCCTTAGAAATAACATCAATCATTTTAATACTCCTTAATGTTGTTTAAAACTCTAAATTAACTTCTGTAGTCACCATTAATCTTAACATAATCATAAGTAAGGTCACAGCCCCAAGCAACTGCTTCGCCCTCACCCTCTGTTAAAATCATATCAATATAAATTGTGTGAGCTGAAAGAATACTAGCTGCCTTATCCTCATCAAATACAATAGGTGTACCATTATCCATAAGTAAAATTTCACCATTTTCACTTCTAAACTTAATAGTTACTCCCATTGGGTCAAATTCTGCACCACTATAACCCATAGCACAAAGTACACGACCCCAGTTAGCATCTTCACCAAATATAGCTGCCTTTAAAAGAGAAGAAGAAACAACGCTTAATGCCATTTTTCTTGCATTTTCCTTATCCTTAGCACCTGTTACCTTAGCTTCAATAAGTTTAGTAGCACCTTCACCATCATCAGCACAAGCCATTGCAAGTTTCTTATTAATATAAAGGAGAGCCTCCATAAACTTGTTAAAGTCCTCGCCCTCTGCTGTTATTTCATCATTGCCAGCAAGACCATTGGCTATACAAAGTACAGTATCATTAGTTGACATATCACCATCAACACTAATCATATTAAATGTATCTGTAACACTAGACTTTAAAGCCTTAGTAAGCATTTCCTTAGATATTGCACAGTCTGTTGTAATAAAGCAAAGCATAGTTGCCATATTAGGGTTAATCATACCAGAACCCTTTGCCATACCACCAATAGTAACTGTCTTGCCACCAACTTCAATTTCAACAGCTACTTTCTTAGCATAAGTATCTGTTGTCATAATTGCCTCAGCAGCATTATCGCCACCTTCTGGACTATCAGTTATTTTTGGAAATACACTATCAACACCATTTAAAACTGTATCCATAGGTAAATTAACACCAATAACACCAGTTGAACATACAAGTACATTTTCAGCCTTAGCACCAATTAATTGAGCTAATTTGTCAGCTGTTGTTTCAGCATCTTTTAAACCCTGTGTGCCTGTACAAGCATTGGCATTGCCACTATTAACTACAATACCTCTTATTTTGTTTTCTACTGTTTTCATATCCCAGTGTACTGGGGCAGCCTTTACTACATTTGTTGTAAAACAACCTGCTGCATTACAAGGCACTTCACTAACTATGATTGCCATATCTTTTTTGCTTTTCTTAAGTCCTACAGCATCACCCCAAGCCTTAAAGCCCTTTGGTGATACTACATTTCCTGTTATTATATTCATTTTAATTTCCTCCTGACCTGTATAGTATTTGTCAAGCTCCCATTTGAGGGGATTGGTTTGAATGTAGTTTCTTATCTTTTTTAATATTTCTGAATTGCGTATAACTATATCATAATATGATTTTTGCCATATCGAAAAACCTATTTCTTTAGTTACTGCTCCTTTTAAATGTTTAATAACTCTAGAAATCGTAATGGGTTTTTCAACAACCTTATTTGTAGGGGCGAACATTGTTCGCCCATTACAATTACTAATAACAATAATTAAATGTATATGATTAGGCATTATTACATATTGTTCAACAAATATGTATTTATAAATATTGTTAATTTGATTAATTTTATCATCAACAATTTTTCCTATATGGCTCAAATGCAACACATTTTTTACATTATGTTGATTTGGGCGAACACTGTTCGCCCCTACAATACACATATTCTCATTTTGTTTCTTGTCCCAAAATATACACTTATTATCTTTAACACAAATGGTTATAAAATAATATCCATTACTGCTATAATCATAATCAGGCAATCTTAACTTTTTCCTATTTTCCATTAAGCAGGGAAAACAGGAACATAATCAACACCAGTCTTTTCATCAAGACCAAATAAAATATTCATATTCTGAACAGCCTGACCAGCAGCACCCTTGAATAAATTATCAATAGCACCAACAACAATAACTCTCTTAGTTCTCTTATCAACTGTAAAGCCAATATCTACAAAGTTAGAACCCTTAACCCACTTAGTTTCAGGGAAAGTTCCTTCCTTAGTAAGTCTAATAAAATGCTCATTGCCATAATACTTTTCATAAGCAGCCTTAATATCATCATAAGAATAATCAGCCTTTAAGTTTGCATAGCAAGTAGCAAGAATACCTCTATCCATAGGAATAAGATGAGGAGTAAAGTTAATAACAATATCTTCGCCAGCAGCATAGCTTAACTGCTCCTCAATTTCTGGTGTATGTCTATGGCTTGCAATTTTATAAGCCTTAACAGATTCATTAAGCTCACAATAATGATTGCCAAGAGAAAGACCTCTACCAGCACCAGTAGCACCAGATTTTGCATCTATTATAATAGAAGAGTTATCAATCATACCTTCCTTAACAAGTGGATACATAGAAAGAATTGAGCAAGTAGTGTAACAACCTGGATTAGCAACAATTCTCTTACCCTTTATCTTATCTCTATTTATTTCACAAAGACCATAAATAGCTTCTGGAAGAATATCCTTTGAATAATGAGTAGTATACCACTTTTCATAAGTTTCAAGGTCCTGAAGTCTAAAGTCAGCACCTAAGTCAATTATTTTAGTTCTCTTTAAAATACTTTCATTAATTTTCTTACTAGCAACACCGTGAGGGAGAGCAAGGAAAATAACATCACACAAATCAGCCATTTTATCAATATCTTCTTCTTCGCAGATATAATCTAAATGTCTATAGTTTGAATAAACTTCCTCATAATTCTTACCTGCATAACTTTGAGAAGTAAGAGTAACAATTTCAGCCTCTGGGTGCTGAGTAATAAGTCTTACAAGCTCCTGACCAGCATAACCAGTAGCTCCAATAATACCAACTTTAATCATAATAACCTCCGTAATTTATTTTTTACCTATTTTATTATAATTTAATTTATAATTCATCTAAACATTGATTATAAACCTAAAACAATTAAAAGTACAGTATTTTTTGAAAATTTTTACTGTTTTTAAAAGATTTATAAATTATACACCCTTTTTGCATAATATGCAACAACAATTTATAAAAATTCACCAAAAATGTAAAAATACATATTTTTTTGAAAAAATCTCTTGCATATTACTTGTATGAGTGATACAATAATACCAACTTAAATAATATTTAGACGGAGGCAAATAATATGAAAATTGTACTTGCATATTCAGGTGGTCTTGACACATCTGTTATTATCCCTTGGTTAAAGGAAAACTACGACGCAGAGGTTATTGCTGCTTGTATCAATGTTGGTTTAACTAATAAAGAAACTACAGGTCTTGAAGAAAGAGCTATTGCTCAGGGTGCTTCTAAGATTTATGTTGAAGATGTTCAGGAAGAACTTATTACTGACTACATTTACCCAATGGTAAAGGCTGGTTGTGTATATGAGGACAAGTATCTTTTAGGTACTTCTATTGCTAGACCTCTTATTGCTAAGAAGCTTGTTGATATTGCTATTAAGGAAGGTGCTGACGCTATTTGTCACGGTGCTACTGGTAAGGGTAACGACCAGATTAGATTTGAACTTGGTATCAAGGCTCTTGCTCCTCACTTAAAGATTATTGCTGCTTGGAGAGATGACAAGTGGACACTTCAGTCAAGAGAGGACGAAATTCAGTACCTTGTTGATAGAGGTATCGAAGTTCCTATGAAGAAGGAAGACTCTTACTCAAGAGATGCTAACCTTTGGCACATTAGCCACGAAGGTCTTGACCTTGAAAACCCAGCTAACGAGCCTAAGTTTGACAGCCTTTTAAAGCTTGGTGTATCTCCAGAGCAGGCTCCAGACGAAGCTACTTATGTTGAAATCGGTTTTGAAAAGGGTATCCCTGTTACTCTTAATGGTAAGGCTGTTAAGCCACTTGAATTAATGACTTACCTTAATAAGGTTGGTGGCGAAAACGGTATCGGTATTACTGACCTTGTTGAAAACAGAGTTGTTGGTATGAAGTCAAGAGGTGTATACGAAACTCCAGGTGGTTCTATTCTCTATGCTGCACACAGAGATTTGGAATATCTTTGCCTTGACAGAGCAACTACAGAATATAAGGAAAACATCAGAATTAAGTATGCTGACTTAATCTACAGAGGCGAATGGTTTACTCCTTTAAGAGAAGCTCTTGCTGCATTTGTTGATGTAACTCAGGAATATGTTACTGGTACTGCTAAGTTAAAGCTTTACAAGGGTAATATTATTAGTGCTGGTGTTACTTCACCTTACAGCTTATATAGCGATGATTTAGCTAGTTTCACAACTGGTGACCACTATTCTCACAAGGACGCTGAAGGCTTTATTACTCTTATGGGCTTACCATTAAAGGTTAGAGCTTTAATGCTCCAGAATGCTAAAAAGAATAATAAGTAATTTATATTACTATAAAAAGAGCTGACGATTTATCGTTAGCTCTTTTTTTCTTTCAAAAACAAACATTATAAAAACAATTTCCATTTATTTAATTATTTTAATTTTATACTATCACCACATCATTATCTCTTTTGTTTAATTTGTACACTTTAATCAATTAATATGTCACATCATTGACAATTATTAATAAAATGTTAAAATTCTAACTACCTATTGATTTTTGTAATTTTATAAGATATAATAAAGTAGTTAATAGATGTATGGCAAACTAATCGAAAGGTTAGGACGCAAAGCCAAGGGTCTAAGCTCAACTGAGTAAGACAGCCGGTTGCCTGTTTTTAACAGATAAAACTTTGTTATTCCCCCAATACGACAAAGATTGACAACGGTGTTTTAACTCTTTTGTGTTGAGTAAAGGCTAACAGAGAAATTGACTCCCCCTCTTTCCTTGTTTACTTGGGCTTAAAGTATGTATCTATATTTGGATATTACTTTCACATATCTGTTAATAATTAACACAGTAAGGTCGCAAAAGGCTGTGTTAATATAGCATATACGCTGCAAAATTGTCCTCTACTTCCCCCCTAATACATAGAGGACTTTTTTGTTAGCATCTTCACTTTTCAACACATACTCTAATTATTCCATTATTCTTATTGCAAAAAACAACAATATGCTGTATAATATTTCTTTGCACGACATTTGTTAGGAGGATTTATTATGCGTAAAAATATGGGTCTGCTCTTTAAGCTTATTTTGGGCATTGTTGCAGGCATTTTGTTAGGAAGTCTAAGCACTTTTTTTGGAGATAGTGTCTTATACAACGGCTTTGTTAGACTTTTCATTACATTTACTAGTCTTTTTTCAAACTTTTTAAGTTTTATTATTCCACTTATTATTATTAGTTTTGTATCTGTAGGTATGGCAGATTTAGGCAAAAGAGCCAACAAATTATTTGTCATTACTCTTGTATTAGCATATTGCTCCACTATTTTAGCAGGCATTGCAGCCTTTGCAGTAGGTAAAATCACACTACATAGTGTAGTTAATGTTATAGATAATGCAGATATAGCAGAAAAGGCCTTTGAACCATTTTTCACTGTTGAAATGACACCAATTTTCGGCGTTATGACAGCCCTTGTACTTGCCTTTTTATTAGGTATTGGTATGGCAAATATAAAAGGAAACTCACTCCTTGAAGGCTTTAGAGATTTGCAAGATATTGTTAAGGGGACTATAAACAAAATTGTTATACCTCTTATACCTTTTTATATTGCTGGTATGTTTTGCAAAATAGGTGCAGAAGGCAAACTTGTAGCTACAATTAAAATGTTTGTTGCTCTTTTCTTCCTTATTATTATTTTGCAATATGCCTACATTTTTGTACAATATACAATTGCAAGTATAATATGCAGAAAAAATCATATTAAGAAAATAAAAAATGCTATGCCAACATATTTCACAGCCTTAGGTACTCAGTCATCAGCATCAACTATTCCTGTTGCTCTTAACTGTGCTGTAAGAAATGGTGTTAAGCCAGAGGTTGCCGATTTCTGTATACCACTTTGTGCAACTATTCACCTTGCCGGTGACACAATTTGCCTTGTTCTTGGTGCTATGGGTATTATGGTAGCTGAAGGTATTGAACCTACAATAGCTATGTTTATGCCTTATATTTTCCTTTTAGGCATTACTATGGTAGCTGCACCTGGTGTTCCTGGTGGTGGTGTTATGGCAGCATTAGGCTTGATTAATGACCTTTTAGGCTTTACTCAACCTATGCAGCAACTTATTATTTCACTCCACCTTTCACAAGATAGCTTTGGTACATCAACAAATGTTATGGGTGACCAAGCTCTTGCACTTATTGTTGATAAATTTGATGATTATATATCAAAAAAAGATAAGCATAAAAAATAATTAATTATATTTTAAATACAAAAAGTTATTTGTTAAACTTATTGACAGCCAAAAATCCCGAGCCTAGACTCGGGATTTTTTTATGTCATTTATTGTACTAATTAGTTATTAGGAGTAAATACCATATAGTATAAGTTAGAAGAATCTCTCTTTGTTATACTATGAGCACCAGCAGTAACATTTAATGTTACAATACCATTGCTATCAGAATCTACCTTAACATTATCAAACTTACAATTATGCTTAGTATCACTAGCATTAAATACAAGAATAAGTTTACCAGCTGTAGAAGCTGTAAATGTAATACTTGTGCTAGTTTCCATCTTTAAGCACTGAGTAAGTGTTAAGCCATTATATATAACAGTACCCTTATCCTTAGCAATATTGCTTGCAGATGTAATAGTAAAGAATGTTGAAGTCTTACCATCTGTTGTAAAGTTATGTACATAGCTACCAGCAGGAACTTCTGTTGTTGTGCCTTCTGTTGTAGCCTCAGTTGTATTTTCTGTAGTAGCCTCTGTAGGACCTTCTAATGTACTAGTTTCTGTTGTTGACTCTGTATTATTAATAATACCTGCATTGTCAATATAAAGGCTTCTAGCATCAGTAGCTGTCTGGAAAGCCATAGACTTAATAGACTTAGCATCTACACCAGTTACAGTAACAGGTGTACCACCATTTACAGTTAAAGTTGCCTTATCATTGTCAAAATCTACAGTAATAGCAACTGTAACAATAGTATTTGCTGCAACAGCAGTAGTAGTAGATGTAACATCTGCACCACCGTTTACTCTTAAACCATAGTTCTTACTCTTATCAAGTCTTAAACCTAATACTTCACCTTCTGTGTCATCAGCCTTAACACCATTAAGCATAAATACAGTCCAGCTACCCTTAGCAACTGTTGGTGTAATCTTAGCTGTGTAAGTTACAGTACCACTATTCTTTTCAGTTAAAGGAATATTTACCTTAACAGAATCTGTTGCAGACTGGTCATTAAGGTATAATGCCTTGCTACCATTATAATCTGTAATAACAGCTTCAGCAGTTAAGTTATCAGTAGCCTGACCTTCCTTTGTGCTTACAGTATAAGTTATACCACTTGTACCGTCCTTTGTAATAGTTGGGCTATTATCAAAGTTAAAGTAGTCATCAGAAGCTGTAGCCTGAGTAGTAGCCTCTGTTGTTTCATCAGCCTTAGCTGTTGTAGCTTCTGTTGTTGGCTCAACCTTTACTGTTGTAGCTTCAGTTGTTGGCTCAACCTTAGCTGTTGTAGCCTCTGTTGTTGGCTCAACCTTTACTGTTGTTGCCTCTGTTGTTGGCTCAACAGGAGAAGGTGAAGGGTTATTGCTTGGCTCACAAGTCATCTTGTAGCTATTATTTAAAATCTTCTGAAGAAGTACAGCTACATCGGCACTATCAACAACGCCATCTTCATTTACATCATTGATACCCTTAATCTTATTAACCTTACCCTTTCTTATCTGTTCAATAAGTGTATTAACATCAGAAATTTCTCTTGTACCATTACCGTCTACATCACCATAAACAAATTCTGTAGCAGGAACAGTCTTGCCAGCAGTAAAGCCTAAATAATATAAACAAATCTTAGAACCACCAGCAAATACATAATAAGTCTTGTCAGAGCTTACATTAATGCTTAAAATATCGTAACTAGTTGATTTACCAGTATTATCAATCTTTGTAATAAGTTTACCATTTTCATCAGTAACATAAGTTATCTTACCACTACCAGTCTTAACAGCCATTGTAAATGCACCATTAGCAGCTGGAGTAAACTTAACATAACCACCCTTTACAGGGATACCTGTTGTATTAACAGGGTTAGTGTCATCTTCACCATAAGGATTACCCTTAGGCTGTACCCAATCACTTAATTCATAAGTGTTTTTACCATCACTAAACTTAGCAGGACTATCTTCCTCACTATTAGAGAAGAAAGGTTCACCTACTGTTAAACCATTGCTTTCAACAAGGTCAACATCAACAGCCCACATAATGTCATCACTTAACTTTGGCTTATCTGGGTTAGTATTTTCTGTTGTAGTTTCTGTAGCCTTATCTGTTGTTACTTCAGTTGTAGTATTAGTTACTGTGTTAGTTGTAGTTTCTGTTGTTGCATCTGTTGTTGGTTCATCAGCTACACCGTACTGAGCAAGGTAAAGATGAGTTTCATTCTTGCCCTTAGTTACTGTATTAGTACCAGCCTTAACAGGTATAGTGTTGATACCAGTTTTAACAGTGAAAGTCTCACCATTTACCTTTACTGAACTATCTGCCTTTGCCTCCATTACTAATGTAAGAACACCATTAGTAGGAGCGTCAAATGTAAATGAAGTCTTTGAACTTACCTTAATAGCCTTTGTAAGTGTTAAACCTTCATAAGTCATTTCAGTTGCACTTGACCAAGCTGCAAGGTCTGAACCAAATACAAAGAAGTTCTCTGTATTAGTGCCGTCTGTATAATTCCAAGTGAATAACTGACCCTTATTCTTCATTATAGCTACAGCAGTAGCTGTGCCTTCCTTAGTTGCTGTAAGTTTAGCTGGTGTTACAGATACTGTGTTCCAACCAGCAAGAGTAACATTTACATCACTAGGAGTATTAACATCAATAGTACCAGTAAATGCACCATTGTTATAAGTAAGAGCAGTACCACCAACAGTTACAGTAGCCTTAGATGGGTCAAGTGTAGCAGTTTCACCATCAGCTGCCTGTAATGTTACAGAAACAGCACCCTTATACTTATCAAGGTGAATTTCTGTAGCTACATTAGTTGTTTTAACTGATATTTTCTGAGCAGATGTTGGAGCAATGTAATCACCTGTGTTAGAAATACTAACTTCGTAATCACCTGTTGCAATTTCCTTAGCACTCTTATAAGTACCATCACCCTGGTCAACTAAAGCAGAGTTATCCTTTGTTAAAACAACACTTGCACCCTTAACAGGTTCATTATTAGTACCACCAGTAAGTTTAACTACAGCATAACCGTCATAGTCAACCTTTAAATCAACAGTCTTTGCAAATACATCACCGTCATTATTTAAAACAGTAGAAGTAACTACTTCATTAGAATAGCCTTCCTTAGATACAGTAATAACATATTCTGCACCAAGTGATGCTGTTGCTGAATATGTACCATCACCGTTATTTCTAAAGCTTAAGCCATTAGCTGTTACAGTTGCATCTGTAACCACATTTGCACCAGACTTAACAGTAATAAGGATTTCACCAGATTCAGTTTCTGGGAAAGTCTTTAATGTACCAGCATAAGTCTTAACATATTCAGGTACATCCATAACATCATTTAATACTGAAACATCAGAAGTCTTAGTTGCAGTATTGTAATAGAACTGACTAGGATTAGTATCAAAATCCTTAACAGAAGTACCGTCAGGGAAATTTAATCCATTATCTGGAAGACCAGATTCATCTCTAGTTGTAGCAACTGTCTTAGTACCCTTAATAGTATCAACTGTAGATGTACCAAGATAATCATTATATGTCTTTATGTTAGAAGTTGCCTTTCTTGACTTGTAAGCATTTTTACAAGCATCAAAGTAGTTTGCCTCTGAGAAACAAGCTGCCTTACCTCTAAGGTCAATAGTCTGACTCTTAGCGTGGTCAAAATAAGTATTGTAAATATGTACATTACCACCAGCACCTAAAGGCTGTCTTGATGCAACACCTTCGTACCAGTTGTGGTGTAATGTCATATAGAACTGGTCATCACTATCACCAGCACCTAAAAGGTTAGTCTTGTGACAATTAATGTAGTGGTTATAACTCATTGTGTAATACTTACCTCTCTTGAAGTCACAAGAGCCGTCACCTTCTGCCTTATCACCTTCAGCAGGTTTAGCACAATAACCAGGATAGAATACATTGTTATGTACCCATACTCTTTCAATAGGGCAAGTAATAGCATCGTCACCCTGGAAACCAAGAGCATCTTCTGTATAGTTCTTGAAAGTAATGTTTCTTACTTCAAAGCTCTTACCAGCGTCCTTAGGACAAGTTGAAGTCTGAGAGAATGTAAAGCCCCAACCATCAACAGTAGCATCATCACCAATACCTTCAATAGTAATGTTTCTACCATACTTTGTAACAGCAAGGTTACCATTATCACCTGCAGAACCGCCAAGAGCTACATCTTTAGTGTTGTAAGGAGTTAAATTCTTAGGTACATCTACCTTACCAACAAGTCTTACAATAAGAGGATGATTGTCAGTAATTGTAATATCCTGAATAAACTTCATATTGTTATTAAGAATATTACCAATACCCTCACAAGTTCTAGTATAGTCTACATTAGCAGAATTAGAGTGATAATCATAGCTTCTGCCTTCATAACCCGGAACTTCTACAGTATCCTTGTTTTCATTAGTTACATATACAACAATTGCATTAGACTTAGGTGTACCATCATTATTATAACCACCTATGCCCTCTGTTGAGTTCCAATTAGCATAACCAGAACGGTCATATTCATAAACCTTAATACCTTTTCTTTCGTGTACTGTACCGTCAGACGCCTTGATAGATATATCATATCTACCAGCCTTTAAACCAGGAATATCTACTCTACCATATCCACTAGTTGAAGCAGGTCTAACAAGATAAGTAAGGTCATCACCACTTAAATAAGTGTAGCTTGAGTCTGTGCTAAGCTTGTAACCTACCTGTACATCTGGGCTATCTGGATTAGAATCAGCCCATTCAGCATAAAGTGTTTCATTCCAACCAGCTGAAATAGATGGAGCTGCTAAAACCGATGTGGTAACAACAGTAACACTTGTTAATGTCATTGCAGCAGCCAATGTGGCTGATAACAATTTCCTAAATAATTTCATCAATATTACCTCCTATATTCATTGATACCTTTTATTATAGCACAAATCAAATTTTGATTTTCTATTAATTATAACTGTTTACAGTTTATTCATATTTTTCGTTATTTTGTCAAATTTATAGCCAATTTATTAAAATTTGATTAAAAATTTTTGGTTATTTTTTCTTATATTTTTTTATTTGTGTTTCAAATTGATTTGTGTTATATTTTAAATAGAAATTATAAAGGAGATATAATATGAGTAATAAAGCTATAGAAATATTAAAAAATGTATACTTATCATACAGTCAAGGTGAAGATTATTATAAAATGAAAGCACCTCTTTCATCTCAAATACACGATTTTAATATGGCTATTAAAGAAATTGATAAATATATTGAATTTGTTGAAAGAAATATGACTACTATAAAAATAACCCTTACTGATGAAGGGCTAGAATATTGTATGAATAATTTTGAGTAAATTAAAATAAAATATAAAATAAAAGCTATATACTAAGTCATCTTTAGTATATAGCTTCTTTTTACTGTGCCAAATTCTGTATATATTCTTTCATTATTTCTCTTGCAGCAGGAATAGCATTACTTCCCTTACCTGCATTTTCAAGAAGTACCGCTACAGCAATCTTAGGCTCATCAGCAGGAGCAAATGCCACAAACCAAGCGTGGTCATCACCCTGTGGATTTTCTGCTGTACCAGTTTTACCAGCAACCTTAATAGGTCCAGAATAAGTACCCTTTTCAACAGAAGGTCCAGACTCCATATCATCATAATTTATAGCTGTGCCACTAACACTAAATGCTGCATTTTTAGCTGTACCTGACTCAACTACACCACACATAAGTTCCTTAACCTTATCAGCAAGCTCTGGTGAAATAGCTTGATTAAGTTTAACTGGCAGAGTTCTGTTTCTAACACCTCCAGATGGAGTAAGACTATGGTCTACAACATAAGGCTGCATCATCATTCCATTATTAGCAACGGCTGATGTAATCATAGCCATAAATAAAGGAGTAACAAGAGTTTTACCCTGACCAAAAGCTGTTTCTACAATTTCGCTAGTTTCAGCATTTTCTTCCATAGGAAATGTTGACTTGCTATATTCAAGAGAAAGTCCTATATCCTTGTTAAATCCAAAGGCATCAGCCATATTAATAAGACTTTTTGCTCCAATCTTAACACCAAGTTCAGAAAAATAAATGTTGCAACTTTTAGCAAAGGCTGAATCCATTTTAACATCACCGTGTGCCTTACCATCATAGCAATGAATTACACTATGACCAAACTTTTCTTTACCCTCACAGTCAATTTCAAAATCAGAAAGAGAGGAATCCTCATTTAAAGCAGCAGCTGCTGTTACAATTTTAAATGTAGAACCGGGAGGATAAAGTCCCTGTGTTGCTCTATTAAGTAATGGAGAGTTTTCATCATCACTATTAAGCTCCTCCCAATTTTCTGCAACAGTATTACTATCAAAAGTAGAGTTTGAAACCATAGCAAGTATTTTACCAGTTGACGGCTCCATTGCTACAATAGCACCTTTCTGGTCACCTAGCTGTTTTCCAGCTATTTCTTGAAGTCTGTTGTCAATAGTAAGAACAAGGCTGTTACCCTCTATATCTTTGCCTAAAAACAAATTAGCTGCTCTTTGCAAAAATTCATTGTTAATAGTTTCAAGTCTAAAATTATATTTAGACTCTACACCAGCCTTACCCTTTACAGTATAACCTACAACGTGAGCATAATACTTAGAATTTTTATATTCTCGTTTAAATGTACCATCATCTTGCTTAACATCTTCAGCAATTACATCACCATTTGAGTCATATATAGAGCCTCTTTTAATTCCTTCATAAGACTGTGAAAGTCTAGGATTTGAGGGATTAGCAACAAAGCTATGAGAGTCATAAAGGCAAAGTTTCAACAAATATCCAATAAGCAAAAGAAAAATAATAGCATAAAGCCAAAATATTTTTTTAATTGAACTTCGCATTATCTATCCCTCCTTTTTCTGTTATAGCTTTCTGGTCTTGCCAAGTTTTCATCTAGTTTAACTGTTCTTTTTCTAGCAGGTCTTTCAACAGTTTTCTTAACTGGCACAAGACTATCTTTATTAGTTCTTACAGTTTTAGCTGTTCTTTCAGTTCGAGCTGTCCTACCTTTTTTTAAGGCTCTCGCCTCTTTTCTAGTTTGAGGCTGTCTTACTCTTTTGTGTATATCCTCTGCTGACTTATCCTCTATGTAACCTACATTGTGCATTATTATCCACTGCATAAAAGCTATAATAATATAACTAATTACAATAGAAGTACCACCATAACTTACAAAAGGAAGTGTAACACCAGTAAGAGGTATAAACTTAATAACACCACCAATAATAAGGAAAGATTGGAAAGCAATTAAAGCTGTAAAACCAGCACAAACAAGACTTAAAAATCTGTTATTATTTTCAATAGCACCTCTAGCTCCTTCAAGAAGTATAAACATAAATATAAGTATTAAGCCAACAGCAAATATTACACCAAACTCCTCACAAATAGCTGCAAATATAAAGTCCCTTTCTACAACAGGGATACTAGTTGCATAGCCTCTGGTAAAGCCTATACCAGTTATACCCCAAGTACAAATAGCAAATAAAGATTGAGCAATTTGGTAGCCTTTGTTGTGAACATCAAGCCAAGGATTTTGCCAAGCCTCAACTCTTACCCTAATATGACTAAAAAGTTTATAGGCAATACTTGATGCAACACTTATAAATCCAATTCCTACTATTAAATACAAATAATTTGATGTAGCAATAAAAAGCAAAACAAGGAATGTCATATAAAATATAAGAGCAGAACCTAAGTCGTTTTGTCCACCAACAAGAATAAGAACAACAATACCACTTAAAACAGTTGGCACTATAAGTTCTTTAAGTTTAGGCTTTTTAGCAAAGGCTGATGCCAAATACAATATAAAGAACACCTTTATAATTTCTGAAGGCTGAAAACCAATAGGTCCAATTTCAATCCAGTTTTTAGAACCAAATGACGCAAAACCAAATATAAGAGTTATTACTAAAAGAGCTAAGGCAAAGCCAATATATAAGTTTTTAAATTTATCTAACCTAGGCATAGCTCCAAATACCTTAGGCATAACAAGCATCATAACTATACCTAATGTATTCCATATAAGCTGTTTATTAGCAAGGTCTGTATTTAATCTATAAAGCATCATAAGACCTATATCCATAAGGAAAAACACACAGTTATAAAGCAAATGACTACCGTCTGGATATAGCTTTGCAGTTAATATATTGCCACCAATAATAAGCAAAAAACCAACAACACAATAAAGTATAACCGGCTGCATACCAGTTTCAAGAGAAGCCGATATAAGTATTACACTAGCAGTAATGTGGAAAAGTATAATACAAATTCGCTGATTACTTAATCCCAAAGCAACACTATACTTTACCATTTCTTGTCTTTTAAGATTAATCATAACGCCACAAAAAATAAAAACTGCAATGTAAAGTATAAAAAGATATTTAGAAATAATAATATACAAATCTATCATTTAAAGCACTCCTCTGTTGAAATGACCTCCTGTCACAGAACCTACAATATTTTTAATGTCAGAGGGTTCATTTCCATTTTCTATAATATTAATATGTTCCTTTGCAACAGCAAGTGTAGTATCGTAATCTTCAATAGTAAATTCAAGTTCCATATAGCCTGCCCCAATTTTAAGTATTTCCTTAGGCTTATCAATAACATAAGTAGGTGCAGAATTAAGTATAAATGCCACACATTCATTACAATCCCTTACAATAGGAAATTCTGTTTTAGTTCTGTCAACAAGGGTATACTTTGCATCTTTGTCCTTGCATTTACAATATTTTTTGCCACTCTTTTCACCATCATATAAACCAACAGGACATTGATGAGTAGTCATAAGAGGAAGTCTGCCATAAACAACAACCTGACAATTTTCATCAGCAATTTCTGTAAGCTCCTTTGTATTAAGCTCTGGAGAAAGAGTAACAATATCTGAATTAAATATATTTCTAATACTATTAATTGAGGCTCTATTCATTATGTTAAGTGTATAGTCTACAACAACAGACTTATCAGTATTAATTTTGCTATAGCTTCTTAATAAATATCCATCACAATTACTGTGACTATCAATAATAGGCTGATAACCCTCTCTTGCAATATAAGGCAAAGCTATGTACATTTCAATACCATTATTTTTACACATTTCATAAGCCTTATCAGTATCTAATGTAAGCTCACAATATATTCTTGAAACGCCAGCATTTATACAAGCATTAAGCTGGTCATAAGTTCTGACCTTTGCAGTTACCTTAACTTTTTCAGCTTTTTTAAATTCATCAGTATTATATACAACTCTTTGGCTAGTTCTTTCGTAAGACTTTATTATATGTTCCTGCAATTTATCGCAAGCCTCTCGTCTTAAGGCATTAAGAGCTGATACAGGCATATATATATTATTACCAATTTCACAGCTTTCAACATTAAATTCAAAAGGTGTGTCACCAGTTTTAGATATTCTTGAAATAATGCTCTCTTTTGTCATAGGCTGATTTTGTGCAATATCAGCTGCTTGACCACATACCTTTAAGTTGTAGTCAACAAAATCAATATAGCTTTCACTAGTATCTACCTTAACCTTAACATTAATAGTTATTTTTCTAGTAACCTTTTGATAAGTCTTTTTTAATTTGTCATTAAGAGCCTTGTCATAAGACTTAAACACCCTATCACCTTTATTAATTTTTCCCTCAACAGTAACAGTAATAGTTTCACCTTTACTAGCAGGTTTATTAATGCCTGTGCCAGTATGCACCTTAGACCAAATTTCTATGCCGTCACCTGATGTAACATTATCAAAAAGTTTAATCTTACACTGTTTTTTCTTAAAATTGTAATCAACAACCTTGCCTATTTCAACACCACTGCTTTTAGGGGAACTACTTATCATAGTTTTTCCTGAGTAGCAATTATAATAGCCTTGAGATGATGAGCCACCCCTATTGAAAATTTGAGTAAGTTCTTTAACATCATTTTTATCTACATCAAATTTATTATTTGCCACCATATCAATATATTTTCTATATTGTGACACTACCTCATAAACATATTCAGGGCTTTTCATTCTACCCTCAATTTTAAGGCTGTCTGTTCCTGTTGACATTACCTTGTCAAGTATTTCAACTGTAGACACATCTTTAGGAGAAATTATACAGCCTTTTTTAACAACCTTATTATCCTTTAAGAAAGTATAGTCCATTCGGCAAGGCTGAGCACAGCAACCTCTGTTGCCACTACGCTGACCTATAAGACTACTCATAAGGCAACGACCACTATAACAAACACACAATGCACCGTGACCAAATGCCTCAATTTCTGTATTTCCCTTTACTTTATTTATTTCATTAACTTCATTAAGGCTTAACTCTCTAGCAAGGACAATTCTGCCATAGCCAAGCTCTGACAACAGCTTAACACCCTCTTTGTTATGAACAGACATTTGAGTTGAGCCACTTTTAATAATATTGGGATAATATTTTTTGACAAGGGTGAACATACCAATATCCTGTATAATAAGTCCGTCTGCACCAAAATCATAGACAGTTTTAACAAAATCAAGTACTCCTTGAATTTCATTTTCCTTATAAAGAATATTAAGTGTAATAAAGACCTTAACCCCTCTTAAATGACAGATATTAATAATATCTTTAAGTTCATCATCAGAGGGGTTTTGTGCATATCGGCGAGCATTAAAGGATTTGCCACCTATATATATAGCATCACAGCCACCATTTAAGGCAGCTGTAACACTTTCTATTGTACCGGTTGGTGCTAAAATTTCTGGCTTTTTCATAATAAGTCACCTTTTATTTTCTCTTAAGCTTAATTTCAAGGCTTTCAACCTTTCTCATAAGCTCAATATTTTCAGCTTTAACCTTTGCAAAGGCAGCTTTTAACTGGTTACTTTCGTCAATGTCAAGGCTATTTTTAAATGTGTCAAACTGGTCCTTAATTGATGCAACATCTTTAATAAGGCTATCTTTATCCTCATTTAATACTTGACTTTCCTTTGTAAGTTTTTCTACATCTTTTTCAAGAGCTTTAACAGAAGCATTGGCAGCCTTAAGTTTAACAGCAAGGTCATCTCTTTCCTTATTTACAGTATTAAGTTTAACATTTCTTTCGGCAGCCTTTTGGTTTAATTCATTAAGAGCAACATTTTTTTCATTAAGTTTTTTGCTTAAGGCATTAAGTTCCTGATTTTTGCTATTAATTTTAGCATTTTGGTCAGTTATGTACTGGCTCTTGTCATTAAGTTTAACCTTATACTCGTCAATATCACTTTGGAGCATAATTATTTTTCTTTCAAGTTTTTCTATTGTATCCTCACGGTTTACAATAGTTGTTTTAAGTCCGTCAACTTCCTTACTCTTTGTTTCAAACTGGTTAAGAAGTATTTCATAGTCATTAGCCTTAGCCTTGTACTGATTTTTAATTTCAGTAGTTTCCTTAATTTGGTCATTTAATCTGGCTGTAAGCTCTGATGCAATATTATTTTCCTTTTCTTTAACAACAACAGTGCTAGTGTTAACCTTATTTTCTCTTTCCTTAAACAAATCGTCTGCAATATTTAAGGCTAAAATAATAGGAAATGACTCATTATAAACTATATTTGGTGATGACTTTGCCTTAAGCTCATTCATCTTATTATCAAGATATTTAGCTACCATTTCCATATAATCCGGATTTTCCATTCCTGCAAGATTATAAGTTCTGCCTCCTATATTAACCTCTATTCTTTTTTTTACTTCTGCCATTTAATATCCCTCCGAAAATCTATGTCAATTTGAAAAAATATTTAAAAAAATAAACACTTTCCCATTTAAAATTTTGTCTTTTAATAATTATAACACATTTTGGTATAAATGCACCATACTCCATATTAAAATTTTTTTACAAAATTGCAAAATCTTAAAATTAAATTAAATTTTTACTATTTTTTTATTTTTTTTCGTGATTTCCCTTTATTTTTGAGCCAATTTGTTATAAAATAAAATAAGGTGTATATTGCAATTGGTATTTTAACATATTTATATACTTATTACATATCTCAAAGGAGGAATATGGGGATGATTTCAAATCAAATATTACAAAGCACTATTGACGGTCTTAAAAATATTACAAGACGAGAACTCAGTGTTGCCGAAAGAGAAGGCAAAATTGTAGCAACAACAGAGGAAGAAATGGTTAACACAACTATTGACAGTGCTGATATATTCATAGCTAGCCCTGCTGAAAATCAGCTTGTTCAAGGCTATCAGTACTTCAAAGTATTTGACAACGGCTCAGCTGAATACATTGTCATAATTAAAGGCGATGATGAAGAAACTTACCGTATTGGTAAGATGACAGCTTTCCAAATTCAAAATCTTCTTGTTGCTTACAAAGAAAGATATGACAGAGATAATTTTATTAAAAATTTACTCTTAGATAATCTTCTTCTTGTAGATATATATTCAAGAGCTAAAAAGCTCCATATTGAAAATTCTGTAAGAAGAATTGTATACCTTATTGAAACAGAAATTGACAAGGACCTTAATGTAGTTGAAATTGTAAGAAGTATTTTCCCTACAAAGCAAAAGGACTTTGTTACTGCTGTTGATGAAAAGAGTATTATCCTTGTTAAGGAAATTAAAGAAAAAGACGGCAGAGAAGAAATCGAAGCTATTGCAAAGAGCATTTATGATACTCTTACAGCAGAAGCTATGACTAATATTTATGTATCAATAGGTACAGTTGTAAATGACCTTAAAAATGTTTCTCTTTCTTACAAAGAGGCTAAACTTGCTCTTGAGGTAGGCAAGATTTTTGAGGAAAATAAAAATGTTGTTAATTATGAACAGTTAGGTATAGGTAGACTTATTTATCAGCTTGACGGTTCATTATGTAAAATGTTTGTCAACGAAGTTCTTCACGGTATTTCAATTGACCAGTTTGACGAAGAAACTCTTACTACAGTCAACAAGTTTTTTGAAAACAACCTTAATGTGTCTGAAACTTCTCGTCAGCTCTATATCCACAGAAATACTCTTGTGTACAGACTTGACAAGCTTCAAAAGATGACTGGCCTTGACCTTAGAAATTTTGATGATGCAATTATATTCAAGATTATGCTTATGGTCAGCAAGTATCTTAACTATAGAGAAAGCTATTTGTATTAATATCTAATTTCTGTTGATACTTATAGTTTCAAAGAAAGGAAGATTATCTCTATGATAAAAATGGAGAATGTTACAAAGGTCTACGAAAATGGTGCTGTAGGTCTGCGTGACTTTAACTTAAACATCAACAGAGGCGATTTTGTCTTTGTTGTAGGTTCTTCTGGTTCTGGTAAGTCTACTTTTATTAGACTTTTACTTAAAGAAGTTGAACCAACTGATGGTAAAATTATTATTAATGGTACTGACATTACTACTCTTAAAAGACGCCAAATTCCTTATCTTAGAAGAAAAATTGGTGTAGTATTTCAGGATTTCCGTCTTTTACCTTCAAAGACAGTATATGAAAATGTTGCCTTTGCAATGCAGGTAGTTGAAACTAATCCTAAAATAATAAGAAGAAATGTACCTCAAATTCTTGCTATGGTAGGTCTTGCTAAGAAAATAAATGCCTACCCTAACCAGCTTTCTGGTGGTGAGCAGCAAAGAGTTGCCCTTGCAAGAGCTATCATTAACAGACCACCTATTCTCTTAGCTGATGAGCCAACAGGTAACCTTGACCCAGATACAGCTTGGGAAATTATGGACCTTATTCAGGAAATTAACCGTAATGGTACTACTGTTGTTATTTCCACTCACGCCAAAGATATTGTTGACAAAATGCAAAAGCGTGTTGTTGCAATAAACAAGGGCGTTGTATTAAGAGATGAAGAAGGGGGTGGATATAGCGATGAAGCTGAGAACATGGAAATATTATATTAATCAAGGCTTAAGAGGTATATTCAAAAACGGCTTAATGAGTTTTGCTTCTATCACTATTGTTAGTGCCTGTATCTTTGTTGTTATACTTTCACTATGTATTATAACAAATGTAGATTATATGCTTACTCAGATTGAGTCTGACATTGGTGTTACACTTTTCCTTGGCGAAAAGCCTACACAAGAAGATGTTGACGGACTTATTGGTCAGCTTAAAAATATGCCCGAGGTAAGAGAAGTTAAGTTTAAATCTGCTGACGAAGCTCTTGAAGATGCCAAAAAGATTTATTCAACCGACCTTTTAAACGGTTTAAAAGATGACAATCCACTACCTCGTTCTATAGAAATTAGACTTAAGGATATAAAATATCAAAAAAGCTTTATTTCAAAGGCTGAACAGCTTCAAATAGACTTTGAAAAACAGCTTACTGGTCAAAAAACTGATACAGCAAGCCAAACTACTAAAGCTGCTACACAGGTCACTACTCAAGCTAGTCAAAAAACTGCTGGCTTATTTAGTGATATAGCTTATGCTGATACTACTCAGGCTCAAGCTACTACTCAAGCTGCCAAAACAGGTACGCCTCAAATAGGTGATGCCAACTACAAGTATCAAGGTATCGAGCTTATAAGCCACGCACAACAGCTTACTGAAACACTTATTACTATTGATACAGCATTTAAGTTTATTTCTGTTGTACTTGTTGCAATACTTAGTATTGTTTCAATAGGTATAATTATGAATACAATTAAGCTTACTGTTTATATCCGTAAAAACGAAATTAATATAATGAAGTATGTTGGTGCTACCGATTGGTTTATTAGATGGCCTTTTATTATTGAAGGTCTTATAATAGGTATTATTGGTGCAATTATACCATCAGTAATATGTACATTAGGCTACATTAAGCTTTTCAATTTCTTCAATTCAGATTATGCTGTTTTAAGAAACATTGCACAGCTTAAGCCAGCAGGCGACATATTTACTGTTATTATACCAGTTGCTATTTTAATAGGTATGCTTATTGGTGCAATAGGTAGTATAAGCTCAATTAGAAAACACCTTAATGTATAATTAAAAGAAGAAGTGAGAAAATTTATGAATAAAAGATTTGCAGGACTTACATTGTCCTTGATATTATCTTTTTCAGCTGTAAGTGTAAATGGAGCTTCTATTTCTTCATTAAAGAATAAAAGCTCGGCATTTAAGTCACAAATAAATCAGACTCAACAAAAACTTAATCAGACTAATTCTCAAAAAGCAACTGCTCAGTCAGAAGTTGCAAAACTTGACCAAGAACTTGCTCAAGTTCAAGCTGAATTAACTCAGTTAAACACTAAACTTAGTGACACATCAGCTAAACTTAAGCAAAAGCAGGCAGAGCTTGAAAAGGCTAAAAAAGTTAAGGCTGAACAGTACGATAACCTTAAAAAGAGAATAAGAGTTATGTATGAATATGGTGACTCTGGATACCTTGAGGTTATTTTAGGTGCTGAAAACTTTTCAGACTTCCTTACAAGAGTTGAATATGCTAATCGCTTTATGACTCACGATAAGGAGTTGTTGGCTGAATACACTGAAGCTGAAAGAATAATAAATCAAAATGTTGTTGAAATTGCTAACGACAAAAAAACAATTGAAACCCTTAAGGCAGAACAGGTTGATAAACAGCAAGAATTAAATGCTAAGGTTGTACAGAAAACTGCCATTGTTAAACAGCTTAACTCTAATGTAGCTACTTATGAGGCTCAAATAGCTGACCTTGAAAAGCAGGATAAGAGTGTTCAAGCTCTTATTATAAAGGCTCAAAAGGCTGCTGAAGAAGCTGCTAAGGCTGCTAAGGCTGCACAGCAATCTGCTGCTGCAACTAAAAAGAGCAGTAGTAGCACAGCTGGTGCAAGTGGTGGTGGACGAGTATACAGCACAAATGGCAAGAGATTTCAGTATCCAGTTCCTGCCTATGCTGGCTACAAACCAAACGGTGGTTATGGCTACAGAGGAAGCCCTATAAGTGGTAAAGGCGAGTTCCATACAGGACTTGACTTAAAGGCTACACTTAACACTGATGTAGTAGCTGCTGAAAGCGGTACAGTTATTTATGCAGGCTGGAGAGGTGGCTATGGTAAGTGCGTAATCATTGACCACGGCGGTGGATACTCTACATTATACGGTCATAACAACATATTATATGTATCTGCTGGTCAGCAGGTTTCAAGAGGACAAACTATTGCTGGTGCCGGAACAACTGGCTATTCAACTGGTGTTCATTGCCACTTTGAAGTCAGAATTAACGGTCAGCATACTGACCCTACTGGTTACATTTACTAACTTCAGCGAGGTAAAGCTATGAATAATAAAATGGTACTAGGTATACTTTCAGTATATGCTGTTATATTGTGTGGTGTACTTGGTTTTCAGATTGTACAAAGCAAAGGAATTATATCGGCTCCCGCCAATTCAGAAGAAGTGGCTGTTGAGGATAGATTAGATTCTGCTGTTGTAATATACGAAAATAGCCCTGTTATACTTGTAAACAAGTCACAAATGCTTATTGATAAAAACGATGCGTCAATGGTACCTATTTTGGAAAATCAGGCAGTATATGTTCCTACTGCCTTTTTCCGTACAGCATACAATGCTGCTACTTCTGAAGATTTATCAACTTGCAGTGCTACTATAAGACTTGATAATCAAGCTCTTGTGTTAGATAAAAAGACTGCCGACTTAGTTGATAGCTCAAAGGAAAAGGATATTGAGTACAACAACAAAGTTTTTATTAAAAACGGCTGTGTTTATGTGCCTATTGACATATTTGCATCAGCCTTTGATAAATTTGTATATTACTATAATAATATGATTATTATTTCAGGTATGAAAAACTCATTTACTGATACAGAAAGCACAGACTTTATTAATAGTCTTAAATCTCAAGTAAATGACTTGCCTTATGTTGCAAATGAAGAAAATATGAAAGAAATTTCTCAAATTTCAACACCTGGCAATATATTAAAGCAAATAAGTGGTGAATACACTAACACTAACGAAGCTAAAACAATACCTGTACAAGTTCTTGAAAATAAAACTGGTAATGCAGTTAATTCATCAGGAAATTATGTTTATTATGCTAATGACGATGTGCTATACATTATAGACTCATCAAACAACAATCTTAAAACTATATCAACAGTAAATCTTGGTGAAGAATTTAAGTGTGAAAAGATATATGTTCAAAACGATACTTTAGTTGTACTTGGCAATAAAAACAACATAATTCCTACAGAAAATATTGATGGTGAGGTTAATTTTAGCCACAGCACAATAGCTTGTGTTTATAATATAGCTAACAAAGAAAAAGCTATTAAGCTAAAGGAACTTGAAATTGAAGGCTATTATAAAAACTCTGTTCAATACAACGGATATATATATTTACTAGCAGAAATGCCTATTGCAGAGCTTTCTAAAAACGGTCACTACTATCCACCATCTTACAGAGATTCTATTGTAAGTCCAGAAGCCGAAGAATTAAGCTATGACCAAATGCAATACTTCCCTGAAGGTGGAGGCAAAAACTACAATGTAGTTGCTTCTATAAGCATAGATGACCCAACAGCAAAGTCTGAATTAAAGTCCTACTTATGTGCTGGTGATAATGTATATATGTCAGATAGCAATATTTACATTGCTAAAAATAGATATAATGCCTTTGACTCAAATGAAAATATTGAAAATACATTTATTTACAGATTAAGCCTTTCTAATGGTCAGATATATACATCTGGCAAAGGCAATGTTAAGGGATATGTTCCTAACAAGTTTGCTATGAATGAAAACTCCGGTTACTTCACTCTTGTGTCACAATACACTAAGAGAGGACCAAACCAAAACATAGCAAATGTTTATGTTCTTAATAACAACCTTGAGGTTTGTGGCTACGCAAATGAAATTCTTGCAGGTGCAAATGTTACAAGCACTATATTCTCTAAGAATATGCTCTTCATTACTCCTGAAAATAGCCAGTCAATATATTCTGTTGACCTTTCAGAGCCTACTAACCCAAGAGGTAATGGTGTTCTTAAACTTTCAACTGGTAACTTGCTTATTTACTCTTATGATGAAAATCATATTGTTACAGTTGATAACGGCAACAATATGCTTTGCCTTAAGTTATATGATATATCCGATAAGGATAACCCAATAGCTCTTTATAGCGAAGAATTAGGCAAGGGAAATATAGAAACAAGTATGTTTAACGATACTCTTTCATTCTACTTTGATAAAGAAAAGAATATCTTTACTTTACCTGTTACTATATATGATTCAGATGAAAAGCAAAATATCACATTTAATGGTGGTTATTTATACAAGATTAATCTTGATGACGGTTTTGAAAGAATAGGTAGTGTTACATTGCCAGACAATTCAGCTGTTATAAGACCATTAAAGAAATCTGGTAAGTTATATAACTTTATGGGTAATGTAGCTGTTGCAGTTGATTATGATGACCTTGACAATATAAAAGAAATAAGATTTAAGTAAAAAAAAACTATTGCAAAACATTTTGTTTTGCAATAGTTTTTTTATTAATAAGCTCCGTCGCCTTTAAAAATAGCTGGTATAGTAAGGAATACAATTTTAATATCAGTCCAAAGACTCATCTCTCTTATGTATTTTGCATCAAGCTCCATCCATTCACTAAATGAAAGATTACTTCTGCCCATTACCTGCCAATAACAGCTTAAACCAGGCTTAACCTTCAATCTAAGTTTTGCTAAATCATCATACACAGCAACTTCCTTAGGTAAAGCCGGTCTAGGACCTATAACTGACATATCACCTTTAAAAACATTGAATAATTGCATTAACTCGTCAATGCTATACTTTCTTATAAAATGCCCTACCTTAGTTATTCTAGGGTCATTTTTCATTTTAAATACAGGACCGTCAGCTTCATTTTTTTCTTGAAGCTTTTTAAGCTTTTCTTCTGCATCAAGACACATACTTCTAAACTTATACATTTTAAATATTTTACCATTTCTTCCAACTCTATCTTGTGCAAAAATTGGATTGCCTGGTGACTCAATCATTATAGCTATAGCTGTAATAATCATTATGGGTGATAAAACAACGATTGCTAAACCTGAGCATAAAATATCTAAAAATCGTTTAATAAATAAATATCCCTTGTTCTCATATTCATTTTTTTTACTCATAATAATTAACCTCTTAAACAATATACTAACACATTACTAATAATTATAGTATATTAAGTTGAGCTAGTTGCAGTTGCATAATTTTTAATTTTTTCAGCATTAGCCTTAACTGCCGCTATATCCTTAGAAGCTAAAAATGTACTTATCATATTATCAAGGGTATCTCGTCTTTTTTCGCAATACTCTCTTACATCACGGCTAGATGGATGTTTTTCAATTCTTTGGTCAAGTTTTTTGCAAGTAGTTATCATAGACTTATAGACAATTTTAGAATGACCTACAAACTGTTTTTCAATATCAGTTTTAGCTGTGCTATCCCACATATCCATAAGTTTATTATATGTACCTTGAGAAAATCTGTTATTGTTATTTGCATTACCTATGTGATAAAGTTTAAAAGCATTTTTAATATCGTTTTTTACCAACTTAAATGTACTTGCTCCTACCCCCTCAATTGGACTACTATTTAAAATATCCTGAGCTGACATTGTAGTTGTTTCTGTTGTTGTTTCAACCTTTTTAGTAGTTGTTTCTGCTTTCTTTGTTGTAGGCTCTGTTTTCTTTGTTGTTACTTCAACCTTTTCTGTTGTTGTTTCTGTTGCTTTTTCAGTAGTAACTTGTGTTGTTGCTTTGTTTATAACAACAGTCTTAGTGTTACTGTCCCAATCAACATTGTATCCAAAAGCCTCTGCAACATATCTAGCAGGTGCATAAGTTCTATTGTCAATAATCATAGCTGATGTATCCATATTAACAGTTTTGCCATTAACAGTCATACTATTTTGATTAATAACCATTACGACAGAAGTTTTATCCTTTTTAGCTGTAATAGTGTTTGTGTTAGAATTCCAGTCTACATTTGCTCCTAAAGCCTCAAATATAGTTCTAACAGGCACAAGTGTTCTGCCATCAACAATCTGAGGTTCAGCGTCCCCCTCCAAAGACTGATTATTCACCTTAATTCCTATTCCGGCAAAAGAATTGCTAACTGAACATATAGTTAGAGCAATAGAAAAAATTGTAGCAATTTTTTTCTTAACTTTCAAAAATTTCACCATCCTAATTTATTTACAAATATAGATTAATTATAACATATTTCTTATATTATGCAACAAAAATTAATTTTAACAAAATAAATATTTAAAAATTTATTACTTGTAAATAAAATACAAAAAAAGCCCTTGACTTAAAGTCAACTCTAAGGTTTATAATTTATATTATATTAAAGATAACAGGAGGAAAAAATATGTATTTAGAAAATATTAAAAGCCCCATTGATGTAAAAAAACTTAATAAGGATGAACTTAAAACATTGGCTGAGGAAATGAGAACAGCCCTTTTACAAAAACTTAGTATTCACGGTGGACACTTTGGTCCTAATTTTGGTATGGTTGAAGCAATAATAGCACTTCACTATGTTTTTAACTCACCTAAGGACAAGTTTGTATTTGATGTATCCCATCAAACTTACTGCCACAAAATGCTTACTGGCAGAAATGAAGCATTCCTTTATCAAGAACATTATGATGATGTATCAGGCTATAGTAACCCAGATGAAAGTGACCACGACTTTTTTACAATCGGTCATACTTCAACATCTGTAAGTCTTGCTTGTGGTCTTGCAAAAGCAAGAGATTTAAAGGGTGATGATGAAAATATTGTTGCTGTAATTGGTGACGGTTCTTTAAGTGGTGGTGAAGCATTAGAAGGTATTGACTTTGCATCTGAACTTAATAGCAATATGATAATTGTCATTAATGATAACGATATGTCTATTGCTAAAAACCACGGTGGTCTTTATAAGAACCTTAAGCTCTTAAGAGATACTAACGGCAAGGCTGAATGTAACCTTTTCAAGTCTATGGGACTTGACTATGTATTCGTTAAAGATGGCAACAACATTGAAGAACTTATTTCAGCATTTAACAGTGTTAAAGATAGCAAAACACCTGTTGCTGTGCATATTTGCACTGAAAAGGGTAAAGGTTATGCTCTTGCTGAAAAGGATAAGGAAAGCTGGCACTGGTGTATGCCATTTGATATTGAAACTGGCAAGTCAAAGTTTACATTTGAAGGAGAGGACTATTCTTCTGTAACAGCAAGCTACCTTTTAAATAAAATGAAGGCAGATAAAACTGTGGCAGCTATTACATCTGCTACTCCTACAGTTTTAGGCTTTACAAAGGATAAGAGAGATGAAGCGGGCAGTCAATTTATTGATGTTGGTATTGCAGAAGAAACTGCTGTTGCTCTTGCATCAGGTATGGCTAAAAACGGTGCAAAGCCTGTATATGGTGTATATAGTACATTTGTACAGAGAACATTTGACCAGCTTTCACAAGATTTATGTATAAATAAAAATCCAGCAACTATTGTAGTTTATTGGGCATCTATATACGGTATGAACGATGTTACTCACTTAGGTATTTATGATATTCCTATGATTGCTAATATTCCCGAAATGGTATACTTAGCTCCAACTACAAAAGAGGAATACTTAGCAATGCTTGACTGGAGTATTGAACAAACAGACCACCCAGTTGCTATTAGACTTCCTGGTGGCAATATGATTTCTGACGGCAAAAAGGTAACTAAGGACTATAGCAAACTTAATACTTATGAAGTTGTTTCAGAAGGTAGTGAAGTTGCTATTATTGCTCTTGGTACTTTCTTTGAACTTGGTAAGGAAGTTGCTAAATTAGTTGAAGAAAAAACAGGTGTTAAGGCTACAGTTATTAACCCAGTTTATATTACAGGCATTGATAAAGATTTACTTGAAAACCTTAAGGCAAATCACAAGGCTGTTATTACTCTTGAAGACGGTATCCTTGACGGTGGCTTTGGCGAAAAGATTGCAAGATTTTATGGCAATTCTGATGTAAAGGTAATTAACTACGGCTACGAAAAGAAATTCCTTGATAGATATGATGCTAACGAAATTATTAAATTAAGCAGACTTACAAAGGAACAGATTACAGAAGATATTGAAAATATATTAAAGTAATTTATAAATATTAAGTTGACATATATATTTGTAACAGCTATACTATTTATTAAATAAGAAATGTAGACACTTCTGAAAACTTTGCAGTTTTTACAAGCCAAACAGGAGGTATTCAAATGAAAAAAATAGTAACTTTTGCTTTTGCTTTAACAGCATCATTAGCTTTAGGTGCTTTTGCTTATGGCTCTGACAATATCAAACTTAATATTAACAATACTGAAGTAGTGTCTGATGTTGCACCACAGGTAATTGACGGCAGAACTATGGTTCCAGTTAGAGCAATATTTGAGGGTGTTGGTGCAGAAGTTAAGTGGGATAGTGAAACAAAGACTATAACTGGCAACAAAAATGGTGTTGAAGTAATTATGACAGTAGATAGTAATATTGCATCTGTAAATGGTCAAAACATTACTATGGATTGTGGTCCTGTTATTATAGACAACAGAACCCTTGCCCCTGCTAGATATGTTGCTGAGGCTTTTGGCTGTAAAGTAAATTGGGATAATGACAGCAAAACTGTAAATATTGTTTTGCCAACTAATGAAGTCAACACAGTTAAGGCTGAAACTACAACTCAAGCTACTACTTTAACAACAGAAACTACTACAGAAGCTACTACATTTGAAACTACAACAAATCCTATGTATAGCTATGACACTTATTATAAGCCAGGAACTTATGCTATTGGCAAAGATATGCCTGAAGGTGAATATGTTGTTTTTGCAAACCCTGAAAGAAGTGGATATTTATATAACTATGGCAAAGACGGCAATGTAAGTGATGTTAGTGGTAAAAGATATATATACAACAGAACATTTTCTTATTGTGATACTCTTAAACTTAATAAAAACACTTATTTAGATTTATCAAATGCTTATGCTGTACCTTTGGCTGATGCAAAAATTGACCAAAGTCGTGGTGGAAGATATAAGGCTGGCAGCAATTTTAAGACAGGTCATTTAACTTTTAAACTTAGCTCTAAGACTAAGGTTGGTTATGTTGAAATTGGTTTAGACGGAGCTTCTAGCAAGGATAAAACAATAGCATACCTTACAGAAGATAACGAGTCCATTACAGCAAATGTTACAAACAGTATGTATGTTAGATATTATGGTTGTGATGTTTATAATGAGTCACTTTCTAAAATAATTGAATATAAGCCAATAGAGTCTAACTATAATCACACAGACGCTAAATACAATATGAGTGATGTATCACCAGCATTTAAAAAGATGGTTGATGACTACCTTACAACCCTTGTAAGTGAAATGTCTCCTAAAAATATGAACTCAACTAAGTATTTAGACCCAGCATTTAAAAAGACAACTGCTGACTGGTCTAGTCAAGCTAAAACACAAGCTGACAGAAAGTATGTTGAAGTTGCTAGAACAATGTATAACCACATTAAAACTTATGCTCACGACACTTTAGGTGATGTTGCTTACTCAACAACTATTAGACTTAATGGTCAGGAAATGTCTGGCAAAACATATAGAGATATTCTTCAAGCTGAAAAAGATTATATTACTAGCTTATTAAATCAATTTAAGAGTAGCTCTACATTTGAAGGTACTGAAGTTGTTAATACTAATTTTGCAGCATACAGACTTGATGTTCCTAGATTAAGAGGTACAAAAGTAAATTAATATTTATACAAAAAATACTAGCTGTTACAATAAACAGCCAGTCTGGCTGTCGATAAAGTCGACAGCCTTGCAAGAAATCCACGCATTTCTTGCAGTAAGGGTACTATGTACCCACCTATGAAGCGACCAGCCGTGTTAATTTTACAGCAATTTTTGCCGTAAAATTAAGTCGCTGTCCTCGGTGGAAGTAAATTCCACCTGCGGATTAAAGTCTGCGACGCTTTAAGTTATTGCAATAACATTTTTATTAATTGCAAATTTTTTAATTTTTTAGGTTTTTCGACAATCTGACTAGCTGTTACAATAAACAGCTAGTATTTTTATTATTTACAATGCTTTTTTACTGCTTCCATATAAGCCAAAGCCAAATTACTTAAAGATATATTTTTGTGAGTAACAAAGCCTATTTGCATTTCCTCATCAGCATCAAGAGGTCTTGATATAATATTTTCACCATTTAAGTCCTTACTAATAATACCAGAGCTTATTGTGTAACCATTAAGACCAATAGCTAAATTAAAAAGTGTTGCCCTATCCCTAACCTTAATAGTTTTTTCTCTATTAATATTGCCGTAAAGTTCTTCAAAAAAATGGAAAGAATTGTATTCACCCTGTTCAAACTGTAAAAAAGGATATTTTTCCAAGTCTTTAAAGCTAATTATATTATTATTAGCTAAAGGGTGTTTGGAGCTTATAAAAATATGAGGTTTTGCTCTTACAATTTCTTCAAATATAAGATTATTTTCGTTCATTATTTTAGTAATAACCTTTTCATTTTCAGATGATAAATATAGTATTCCAACTTCACACTTTAACTGGCTTACATCTTGCAATATTTCATAGGTTTGAGTTTCTCTTAATGTAAAGTCATAATTATCATAACCAAATTCCTTAATAACATCTACAAAACCATTAACAGCAAAAGAATAATGTTGTGTTGAAACACTAAATTTCTTTTTATGCCTTTTATAATTAATGTACTTATCTTCAAGAAGGTCAGCCTGCTCTATTATTTGCCTAGCATAACCAATAAAGTCGCTACCCTCATTAGAAAGTACAACACCCTTATTAGTTCTCAAAAATATGTTAATCTGTAGTTCCTTTTCAAGCTCTCTTATTGCATTAGTAAGACTAGGTTGAGATATAAAAAGAGATTTTGCAGCACCACTTACAGTGCCATTTTCAGCTACAGCAATAACATATCTTAACTGTTGTAAAGTCATTATTCTCGTCCCAATTCCTTTCTAAGTTCAGAAATAACCTTTTTGCTATCTCCAATACAAGCACTGCACAAAACGCCTAATCTCATAGACCTTTCTAAATCTTCAAAAGAGTCTGCACCATTTTCAAGAGCATTTTTTATATCCTCAACATAAATGTCATAACACTCACACACAAGTCTATTCTTCATTGTCTACCTCCAGTATTTTATCAGCCTTTTCACTGTCAGTTAAAGCCTCAACACTGCTTAGCTTTCGTTTCATTGCTCTAGTTCTAGTAGTAACAAGTTTTTCAAGGTCATCACTTGCCATTTCAAGATGTTTTTTAGTTTTATCAAGGGCATCAGCAAACTTGCCAAACTCTGTTTTAACGGCAGCAAGAGTATCCCAAACTTCCATACTTCTTTTTTGTATAGCAAGAGTTTTAAAGCCCATTTGAAGGCTATTTAAAAGTACCGCCATTGTACTAGGACCAGCAATATTAACTTTATACTTAGATTGGAGAACTTCAATCATACCTCTATTAACAACTTCTGCATAAAGGCCCTCAAATGGTAAAAACATAATAGCAAAATTAGTGGTATAAGGTGGAGCAATATACTTAGTATTAATATCCTTAGCTTCACTTTCAATAACAGCCATAAGTGCCTTAACTGCCACATTAACAGCGTCCTTATCACCAGCATCGTAAGCCTCTAAAAGGGCTTGATACCTATCACCAGGGAACTTGCTATCAATAGGCAAATAAACTGTTGAGTCGTCATTAGCTGGAAGTTTAACTGCAAATTCAACCCTCTTGCCAGTGTTAGGCACTACTTCAACATTTTCATCATACTGTTCAGGTGAAAGTATTTCTTGCAAAATAGCACTAAGCTGAACCTCACCTAAAATACCTCTAGTCTTAACATTAGAAAGAACCTTTTTTAAGTCGCCTACACCACTAGCAAGAGTTTGCATTTCTCCTAAGCCTTTATACACTTGCTCAAGTCTTTCACTAACAAGGGCAAAGGACTTATTCATTTTATCTTCAAGGGATTTTTGAAGTTTTTCATCAACAACAGCACGCATTTCATCTAATTTTTTGTTGTTGTCACTTTGTATTGCAGATAAACTTTTTTCAACAGTAGCTCTTATATTTTCAAGTTTTTGCTCATTTTCAACAGCAAATGTTTTTAATCGTTCCTCCTGCTGTAAAATAGAGTTAGCCAAAGAATGACTTAATGCCAACTGACTATCTTTCATATTTCTATCAAGAGTACCCATTTTATCAACAATATTTTTATCAATAACAGAAATTCTTTCACCTACCATATCGTTAAAAAGTCTGTTATTGCTATTAATAGAGTCATTTATTCTTCTTATACTGTCATCATTGCTTTTGTCAACAATGTTTTTTAAGTCGCTGTGACCAACTCCTTTTTTGCCAAAAGACATAGCAATAAGTATAAGTACAAGTATAATAAGAATACCTATTAGTATATTTGTTAGCATAAGCCCTCCTCCTTAACTATTTTAACAATTCTGCTTGTGCCAAGTCTATCAGCACCAAGAGAAATAAATTTTTCTGCATCAGCTATTGATGAAATGCCACCGGCAGCCTTAATTTTAACTTGACTACCTACATTTTTTGCAAATATTTCAATATCCTCAAATGTAGCTCCACTACTGCCAAAACCTGTGCTTGTCTTTATAAAGTCTGCACCAGATTTTGTAACAATTTCACACATTTTAATTTTTTCTTCCTTACTAAGCATACAGGTTTCAATAATGACCTTTAATATTTTAGTATCACAAGCTAACTTTATTGCCTTTATCTCATTTAAAATAGCATCATAATTGCCATCTTTTAAGTCACCTATATTAATGACCATATCAATTTCATCTGCACCATTGTAAATGGCATCTCTTGTTTCAAAAACCTTAGTTGCTGTAGTTGAATAGCCGTTAGGGAAACCAATTACTGTACAAATTTTAACTTTGTCACCTACATAATCTTTTGCTCTTTTTACAAAAGACGCAGGAATACACACACTGGCAGTTTTGTACTTAATGCCATCATCACAAATTGCCTTGATTTCCTCCCAAGTTGCACTTTGCTTTAAAAGAGTGTGGTCAACCTTGCTTAAAATTTTATTTATATCCATTTTGTTACCTCCAATATACTTTATCTAATAGGTAAATTTATTTTTCACCTATTTATAGTCTAATATTTTTTTTGTCCCTTGTCAATTATATCAGCCAATATATTGCAGGAAACCTCTATTAATTCACAGCAGTTGTTATTCTTTTTTAGCTTGTAGCAATTAAAGCTGCCAAAGGCACAATTAAATCTTTCAGCCATTTCTAGACGATAAAATGGCACATTGTCGCAAAGTATACCTATTACCATTATTGACGCTATCAAAACACCACAACAACTGCCTACCCCTAAGCCATTGTAAAGCCCTCCAGCAGAATTAATGCAGTCTTTTGAAATATTAATGTTGTACTCGTCTTCACAAGCCTTTAGTACGCATTGAGCACAATTGTACCCTCTGTTGTAGTAACATATAGCTCTTTCACATAACATAAAAACCCTCCTTCTACTATATTTTATTAGTAAAAGGAGGGTTGAGTTACAACTTGATTAAATGCTTTTCATTACTTTAAGCCCTTAACAAATTCCTTAACCTTATCAAGGTCACAGCCACAGTCAAATATCTTTCTAACAATAGCAGAACCTACAATGCAACCGTCTGCATAGGCTTCAAACTTATCAATATCTTCCTTACTAGATATACCAAAGCCAATGCAAGCTGGTGTATCAGTATGCTTTTTAACTTCTCTTACAAAGCCTTCAACTCTTGAGTCAAATTCTTTTCTAACACCAGTAACACCCATTGATGATACACAGTAAACAAAGCCCTTTGCTTCCTTAACAAGCATAGGAATTCTATCACCTGATGTAAGACCAACAAGAGGAATCATATAAATACCAGTTTTATCAACCATTGGCTTAAATTCGTCATATTCCTCATAAGGAAGGTCTGGAATAATAAGACCGTCAACATCAGATTTAACACACTTATCCAAAAATTCTTCCTTACCAAAGCCAATAATAGAGCTATAGTAAACCATAATTACAAGAGGGATTTCACTTGTTTTTCTAACATTTTCAACAACCTTAAAAGTATCTGCAAGTCTATAACCTGATGCAAAAGCTCTTAAACCGGCAGCCTGAATAACTGGACCATCAGCTAATGGGTCAGAAAAAGGAATACCAAGCTCAATAATGTCTGCTCCTGCTTCTTCAAGGGTATAAACAAGTTTTTCTGTCATTTCAATTGATGGGTCCCCTGAACAAATATATGGAATTAATGCTTTCTTGCCATTTTCCTTTAATTCCTTAAACTTCTTATCTATTCTATTCATTATGATTAAATCTCCTTTCCAAGGTATTTAGCAACAGTATGAACATCTTTGTCGCCTCTGCCTGATAAATTAACAACAATTATTTTATCCTTATCCATATTTGGAGCTTCCTTAATAGCCTGTGCTAAAGCGTGTGAACTTTCAATAGCAGGCATAATACCCTCTAACTTGCAAAGGGTCATAAAGGCATTAATAGCCTCATCATCAGTAACAGAAGTATATTCAACTCTGCCAATGTCGTGAAGGTATGCGTGCTCTGGACCTACACCAGGGTAGTCAAGACCAGCACTAATAGAATAAACAGGCTTAACAAGACCGTCATCGTCCTGTAAAAGTACAGTTTTCATACCGTGTAAAACACCAACCTTAGACTCTGGAGAAAATGCAACTGCGTGCTCACCAGTTTCAACACCGTGACCAGCAGCCTCAACACCAACAAGCTCAACATCTTTATCCTCAACAAAAGGATAGAACATACCAATTGAGTTAGAACCACCACCAACACAAGCATAAACTCTATCTGGAAGTCTGCCTTCCATTTCCATCATCTGCTTTTTAGTTTCTTCACCAATAATCTTCTGGAAGTTTCTAACCATTGTTGGATATGGGTGAGGACCTACAGCTGAACCAATAATATAGAAAGTATCCTCTGCTCTTGCAACCCAAGTTCTAATAGCCTCATTTGTGGCGTCCTTAAGAGTACCTGTACCACTTGAAACTGGAATAACCTTAGCACCTAAAAGCTCCATTCTGAAAACATTAAGTTTCTGTCTTTCTATATCCTCAACACCCATATAAACCTCGCACTCCATACCAAAGAGTGCAGCAGCTGTAGCAGATGCAACACCGTGCTGACCTGCACCAGTTTCAGCTATAACCTTAGTTTTGCCCATATGCTTTGCAAGAAGTGCCTGTGCAATAGCATTATTGATTTTATGAGCACCTGTGTGGTTTAAATCTTCTCTCTTTAAATAAATCTTAGGTCCACCAAGCTCCTTAGTAAGTCTTTCAGCATAGTACAAATTAGATGGTCTACCTACATACTGCTTCATATAATACATATAATCTTTTTTAAATTCTTCTGTAAAGCAATATTCCTCGTACTCCTTTTCAAGAACCTTTAAAACACTCATTAATGTTTCTGGTACAAACTGACCACCATACTGTCCAAAATCCTTATTTAATTCCATTTTGTTCAATCCTTTCCATAAATTCCTTTATCTTGTTGTAATCTTTATATCCGTCTGTTTCTACAGAGGAGCTTAAATCAACAACATCTGGCTTAACCATTTCAATGGCATCAATAATGTTGTCCTTATTTAACCCTCCTGCTAATATAGTAAAATGATTTTTACTAAAATCTGATGCTACATTCCAGTTAAAAGCCTCACCTGTTCCTCCATACTCATTAGCCTTATACTTATCAAGGACAAAGCCTTGAGCATTAGTAAAGTTTTCAGCCATCTTTAAACTTTCAGCATCTTTAACCCTTATAGCCTTCCAAACAGCAGTACCAACAGCTCCACAATCTTCATTAGTTTCATCAGAATGTAACTGGCAAATATCAAGACCAACTGTTTTAGCTATTTCTGCAATATCTTCAGCAGATGTTTCTGTAAATATTCCAACGGCTTTAATATCACTTCTTAGGGCTTTTCTTATTTCAACAGCATCTTCAACTGTTACTTTTCTTTTTGTGTTAGCAAATACAATGCCTGCATAACCAATACTTTCAAATTCATTTAACATTAAAGCATCTTCAACTCGTCTTAAACCACAAATCTTAACTTTCATAGGCATCTTTAAACTCCCTTGTCTTAAGTTTTATATCATCGCATCTCATAAAACTTTCGCCAACTAAAATACCATTTATATTTGCTTGCTTTAATATTTTTATATCATCAACTGTGTGTATAGAGCTTTCACTTAAAACAATTTTATCACTAGGTATAAGCTCTCTTAACCTTACAGTTGTGTAAATATCTTCACTAAAATCCTTTAAATTTCTGTTGTTAATGCCTATAATATCTGCACCTGCATTTAAAGCAAGTTCAATTTCTTCTTTATTATGAGTTTCAACTAAAGGCTCAAAGCCAACTCCTCTTGCTATATTTATGTATTCTCTCAAAACTCTCACATCATTTAAAACAGCAGCAATAAGAAGTATTGTTGATGCTCCCATTTCTCTAGCCTCAAATATCTGCAAAGGACTAATAACAAAATCCTTTCTTAAAAGAGGAAGATTGACCTCACTATGTATAGCCTTTAAATATTCTGGACTACCCATAAAAAATTTTTCTTCTGTAAGAACTGATATGGCATCAACAGCTCCTTCATATTCTTTAGCTATTTCAACAGGCTTAAAATCAGGCTTTATAAGACCTCTTGAAGGAGAGGCTTTTTTGACTTCACCTATAATAGATAAACCGTCTTTAGCCATTGCTTCCTTAAAATTAGCTACAGGCTTTTCCATTGCCTCATATAATCTTTTAGGGTCAAACTTATAGTCACTTTTAAGTAGATATTCTTTTTTAACATTTACTATATCATCTAATATCATAATTAAAACTTTCCTTTTATAAAATTCTCAATAAGTTTCATACCCTCTGGAGTATTAATACTTTCTGGGTGGAACTGTAAACCAACAACATCATAATCTTTATGCTTAATAGCCATTATTTCGCCATCAGCAGTAGCTGTAACCTCAAGACAATCAGGAACAGTGTCTGCTTTAATAGATAATGAATGGTATCTTGCTACCTGCATAGGCTGTGGACAACCTTCAAATATTCCCTTTTCATTATGAGTCATAAATGAATACTTGCCGTGACAAAGCTCCTTAGCATTAGTAACAACAGCACCATAAGCAACAGCTATTGATTGATGACCTAAGCAAACGCCTAAAAGAGGAATTTTGCCACCAACGGTTTTAATAATTTCAATGCAGTTACCTGCTTCCTCTGGTGTTTTTGGTCCAGGAGAAATAACAACTCTATCTGGCTTCATTTCAAGTATTGTTTTTCCGTCAATTTCATCATTTCTAAATACTCTAATATCTTTATCAAACTCGCCTATGTATTGATATAAATTAAATGTAAAGCTATCGTAATTATCAACTAAAACTATCATTATACCTCTCCTCCTATTGTCTTAACTAAGGCTCTAACCTTGTTGTTGCTTTCCTCATACTCCATTTCTGGTATAGAGTCAGCTACAATACCTGCACCTGCCTGCATATAAACATTACCATCTTTAATAATCATAGTTCTAATAGCAATACAAGTATCCATATTTCCGTTAAAGTCAAAGTAGCCTACAGCACCACCATAAAGACCTCTTTTTTCTTCCTCAAGTTCTTCAATAATTTCCATAGCTCTTATTTTAGGAGCACCTGAAAGAGTACCAGCAGGAAGGAAAGTAGAAAGTACATCAAAACTATCTATGTTGTGTCGCTTAGTACCTTCAACAAGAGTAACAAGGTGCATAACGTGAGAATAATAATGAACCTGCATAAATTCTTTTATCTTTACACTGCCTATTTCTGCTATTCTACCCATATCATTTCTAGCAAGGTCAACAAGCATTGTATGTTCAGCCTTTTCCTTAGGGTCGTCTAAAAGTCCGTTGGCAATTTCTATATCCTCCTTAGGAGTTTTGCCTCTTTTTCTTGTACCAGCAATAGGACAAGTCTTAACAGTATCACCCTTTACCTCAACAAGCATTTCTGGTGAAGAACCAGCAACATAATAATCTTCAAAATTAAAGAAGAAAAGGTATGGTGATGGGTTAATTGCTCTTAATCTTCTGTAAAGGTCAATAGGCTTATCAGTAGTCTTAGCTGTCAATCTTTGTGAAAGAACTACCTGAAAAATATCACCCTCATATATATATTTCTTAGCCTGCTCAACAATAGACTCATACTTTTCCTTAGTCATATTTGATGTAAACTTAATAGAAGAAGGTTCTTTAACAGCATAATGTTCAGCTGGAACAGAAGACATAACCTCTTTTTCCATTCTATCAAGAACAGCATTGGCATCTTTTTCGTTGTCAGCAAGAGCAACTATTTTAATTCTATCGTGTAAATGGTCATAAATAATAAATTCGTCAAATACCATTAAATGGACTGTAGGAGTATCTACAACTTCTGGATTAATTGTAGGTATTTTTTCATATTGCTTAATAATATCATAACCTATAGCACCAACAGCACCTCCAGTAAAAGGAAGATTATAATCATCTGTTACATTTATACTCTTAACATAATCTCTTACGCCGTCTAAAAGTTTACCCTTTACAACAGTTTTTGTTCCCTTTTCATCAATAGTAAGCTCATCATTACCACTTAATATTGCCATAGGATTTTTACCCATAATTGAGAAGTTAGTTTTACCTTCACCACGACTCTCTAAAAGAAAGCCTTTTTCATCACCTACATACTTATAAAAAATAGTAATAGGTGTTTCCGTATCCCCAGAAAATTCTCTTACATAAGTTTTCAAATTTCTCATAATTTTTAATTCTCCTCCAAAAATAAATTTAATTTCAATCTGCCGATAGAGGATTTTTAATTAATGAGGGGTATTTATATAAACAAAAAAACCTCGCCCGAATTGGACAAGGTTGAAAATACTCCTAGTTAAAGCCACCAATCCCAGATACAAACATATCCTGTCTCTATAACGGGAGAACCCGTTGCAAGCTACTAAATATAGAAAATTTACTTTGTAATTTTCCTGTTCACCGCAAGTCTCATAAGCCCATTCATCAAAAACCTTAGCACTAACTTCCACCAACCGTTAGCTCTCTGTAGCCTTGATTTAAGATTACTCTTCTTAATCATCGACATCTATTTGAAATTGAATATAGTATAGCACAACACTTTAGCTTTGTAAAGAGCAAAATTAATTTTTTTGTAAAATTTATATTACATATTTTTTAACTATATTCAAACAATAATATGGGTGATTTAATGAAATTAAAAATAATTGGCATTGTAACGGGATTTTTAAATGGATTTTTTGGTGCTGGTGGAGGTACTGTATTTGTACCAGCAGCGGAAAGAATACTAAAAATTGAAGAACACAAAGCTCACGCAACAGCTATAGCTGTTATACTACCTCTCTCCATAATAAGTGCTATTGTATATTTATTAAAAACAAACATACCTTGGTCAACTGTTATATGGGTAAGTATTGGTGGTGTAATTGGAGGATATATTGGAGCAAAAATATTAAAAAAATTTACTGGAAAATGGCTGCATATTATATTTGGTAGCTTTATGATAATTGCAGCTATTAAAATGGTGTTTTAAATGATATTAATATTAATAGGACTTATATCAGGAATAATAAGTGGTATGGGCATAGGTGGTGGAACTATTTTAATTCCTGCCCTTACAATAATACTAAATATGGAACAAAAGACAGCTCAAGCTATAAATTTGATTTACTTTATACCAACTGCTGTTACTGCTGTTATTACACATTTAAAGGAAAATAATATAGAAAAAACTGTAATTAAGCCTCTTATAATATGGGGTGTAATAGGTGCTTTAGCTGGGGCTTTTGTTATGAATTTTATAACGCCTAATATTTTAAGAAAGGCTTTTGGAATTTTTTTGTTAGTGTTAGGTGGATTAGAAATAAAAAAAGGTATAAAATTAAATAAAAAGTAATGTGATTAATGCACCCTAGGGGAATCGAACCCCTAGTTCCCAGTCCGGAGCCGGCCGTTTTATCCATTAAACTAAGGGTGCTGATAAGATTGGAAACCCTTCCGTCAACCTACGGTTGCCACCTTCCCTATAAGGGAAGGTAAATGGTGTTGTTCTTCAAATAATTAAACAAACATATACCTTGTTTGTAGGGGCGATTAGATTGCACCGAAAGATTTATCGGAAAATCTGAAAGATTTGTTTTTGCGTAGCAAAAATGCTGATAATCGCCCCTATGACCATTATTCGTAACCGTTACAACGGACGAGCAATGCTCGCCCCTACAAACAACCTGTTCTTATATGATAAATGAACAGCTAGGAATTAACCATTTAGCTCCACTCTTAGGGGAGCTGTCACGAAGTGACTGAGGGGTTTCCAAACACACACTATCAATTATTTTCTATACTTTTCAGGTTCAGTTTCATAAAGATTATTACCCTGACTATCAATAACAACAATGCCAGGAAAATCAACAACCTCAAGTCTATGAATAGCCTCAGAGCCTAAATCCTCATAATCAACAACTTCGCACTTTTTTACGCAAGTACTAAGCAAGGCACCAGCACCACCAACAGCACCAATATAAACAGCACCATATTTTTTCATAGCATCAACAACGGCAGCATTTCTAGCACCCTTACCAATCATACAAGTAAGACCAAGCTCAATAGTCTTTGGAGAATAAGCGTCCATTCTATAACTTGTAGTAGGTCCAACAGAGCCAATAGGCTCATTTGGCTTAGCAGGAGCAGGACCAGCAAAGTAAATAGTTTGGTCCTTTAAATCAACAGGAAGTGGTATACCCTTTTCAAGATTATCTAACATTCTTTTGTGGGCAGCATCTCTAGCTGTGTAAATAACACCAGTTATTTTGACTAAATCTCCAGCCTTAAGTTCTCTTGCCTTTTCTCTTGTAATAGGTGTAGTTAAATTTATATTCATATTAATGTACCTCTTTTACTAAAAAATATTGTTATCCTTAACAAGAATAACCCAATTACCATATCTCAATGTTTCAGAAGTATTGTCAAGTATACTATGATTTTTGCTTACCTTATCATCATATTCACTATTTGTAAGAAGAACAAAATATTTATCCTGATTAGGCTGTGCATCATACCAAGCCTTGTCAGTATTAAGCCAACCCTTTACAGGCTGGTCATTGTCTAAGTTAATATCTCTAACCTTAACCTTAGAACTTGAAATAAGAGTAAGTATATTTGCATTCCAGTATGTAGCATAGCCATAGTTAAGTCCATTTTCTTCAAGATACTTAACAACCTGATGTTGGTCATTATCTCTGCCATAGTCAGCAGGCATTGCCCATATTTGACCAAAAGTAACCACACCAGAAAGAACAACTAAAAGAGAAACTATAACAGCACTTCTTTTTAAATTAACAGTGCTCCATAAATACTTCCAAACAATAATATTAACAATAATGGCTGAACATATAATAGGTGACAATCTCCAGTTTACACTTGAAAGATTACCAAAAACATAACCATAAAGTATAAAGCCTGACATAAGCCAATGGAAAATTATAAATGTTCTTTCACTTCTAACAACCCTTTTGTAAATAAATATTGCATAAACAGGTGTAAAGAAAAGCACAAGGCTACCTGCCATCTTTATAGCTGCAAGTATGTTTTTAAAACTTGTTATAGCACTGCCAGCCTCATAATCAGCACCTAAAAGTGTTGTCCATTGTTCAAGAAATCTCAAGGCATTGTTTGACCATTCTCCGCCCTCAACAATGTTAGAATAAGCATTGCCATAGCCAGCATCAATATCCTTAGTAATAAGAGCAAGAACTCCACAGCCTAAAACAGTAGCAACTAAAATAATAACAAAAGACACAATCATATCCTTATTAGCCTTAGATATAATATTGTTTTTAGTATCAAAAACAATAGAAAGTAAAATAGCACCTAAAACTGGTAAAGTTGAAAGTGTAAGTGTAGTAAGTCCATCAAAGGCACTAAAAAATGCCCACAAAGCAACTAAAACTCCAAATACTATAGTCTTTTTACTATTCTTAAATGAATACTTATTCTTCTTATAATTATTAATAAAGTAAAACATAAAAGCCATAAGAACAAAAGCTAAAAAAGCTCCTAAACTATAATGTATAATATGTTCCCAAAAAAGCTCTCTAAGCTTACCACTTGATGAAACAATTATAAACTCAACAGAAACAGCTATTAAACCTGTATTTCTGCTCCAGCCAAGTCCCCTTGCACAAAAATAAATTGCAAGAGCAAATACAATCATAAACACAAGCATTGCCAATCTATAAGCAAACATTGTAAAGCCAAAAATTGCAACAAAAGGATACATCAAAAATGTTGAGCCAAAAGGCAACAAATATGGATAGCAAAATGTTGAGCTAAAAAGCTGACCACTTTCTACTGTTGCATTTGCCCAAGTAAGGGTATCTACACAATCTGAATGAATATAGCCCTCTGATGGTCCAAGCATATAGTATATAACCGTTATAAATGCAATAATAACCAAGCTAAAAGCTAATATATTCTTTTTATTAGCCTTAGGCTTAGTAACTTTAACATTATTTTTTGTATTTTTCACTTTTATCCCTCCATTAAATAGTAACTTCACCGTGTCTAGTTACGTGACAGCTAATATTAACAGCAAGAGGAAGACCAGCAATATGAGTAGCAAAAGTTTCAATGTTAAGACCTAAAACAGTAGTATTGCCACCAAGTCCCTGTGGTCCAATTCCTAAATTATTAGCTCTTTGTAAAAGCTCAACTTCCATTTCTCTTATATGTTCCTTATCTGACTTAGAGCCAATAGGTCTTAAAAGAGCCTTTTTAGCAAGAGTTGCACACATTTCAAAGTTGCCACCAATACCTACACCAACAACCATAGGCGGGCAAGGATTAGGACCAGCTTTTTCTATACAATCAATAATAGCATTCTTAACGCCTTCAACACCATCTGATGGCTTAAGCATATAAACCTTACTCATATTTTCACTACCAAACCCCTTTGGAGCAACCTCAATATGAACCTTATCACCTTCAACAATATCATAATGAATAATAGCTGGTGTATTATCCTTAGTATTAACTCTAATAAGAGGGTCAGAAACAACAGATTTTCTTAAATAGCCCTCTGTATAACCTTGACGAACACCCTCGTTAATAGCATCAGTTATGTTGCCACCAACAAAGTGAACATCTTGACCTACTTCAATAAAAATAACTGCCATACCTGTATCCTGACATATTGGCTTCATTTTACACTTTGCAAGGTCAGCATTTTCAATAAGCTGTGAAAGTATATTTTTACCAATTTCAGAGGTTTCCTCTGACTTAGCTTTTTCAAGAGCATTATATACATCAGAATTAAGACAGCAGTTAGCCTTAATACACATTTCCTTTATTGCCTGAGTAATTTGTGATACATCAATTTCTCTCATTGTACTTTCTCCTATGATAAAATTATATGGTTAATTATAACATAAGTTTAATAATAATACAATAAAATAACCGTCATCAAATGATAACGGTTATCTATATTTACTGTCTAGCTTCTGACAAAGTTAAACTTTTATTTACTAACATTTTATTATTTAATGTAGCATACAATCCTCCTGAAATATTGTGCCACACACTATATATTGCACCAGGAAGTGTAGCAAGAGGATTTAAAGCAAAATTAGCCGCAGCCATAGATATTGCAAGTCCACTATTTTTCATACCTATTTCTATTGTAAGAGCAGTAGTCTTAGGCTTATCAAGTTTTGCTATTTTTCCTCCTATTGCACCGGCACAAAGTCCAATGCCGTTGTGTAAAACAACCATAACAAAGGTAATAGCACCACAAGCAACTATTTTTTCAGCATTTGCACCAACTATACCTGCAATAATCATAACGATTGAAACTACAGAAACAAGAGGAAGTATATCCCTTATACTATCAATATGCTTAGGAAAAAGTCTATAGAGAATTATACCAGCTAAAACTGGAATAAGAACAATCTTAACAGAAGAAAGCATCATTGCTGTTATTGAAACCTCTACCCAAGAGCCAGCAAAGAAATAAACTAATACCGGTGTACACAAAGGAGCAAGTATTGTTGATGAAATTGTCATACCTACAGAAAGAGGCACATCACCCTTTGCTATATAAGTAATAACATTACTAGCTGTGCCACCAGGGCAACAGCCAACAAGTATAAGACCTAAAGCTAAATCTGCTGACAAATTAAATATTTTTGCCAACAAGTAAGCTGAAATAGGCATAACTGTGTACTGAAGTACAAAACCTAAAATAAGCTCCTTTGGTCTTGTAAAAACCACCTTAAAATCTTCAGCCTTAATAGTAAGTCCCATACCGAACATTGCTACTCCAAGAAAAATTGCTGTATAATTTGTTGCCCAAGCAAAGCCACTAGGCTTAATAAAAGCTAAAATCGAAAATAAAATAATTATAACTGCTACATTTGAGGATAAAAATCCACTTATTTTTTTTAATTTATTCATAATTGTATCCCTTTCTTAACGGAAAGGGGTGCAAATATAACAACAGCCCTTTCCGAAATCCCATTACACTAAATCAGAAAGTCTGCCGTGTTTTTCATATCTTGTTATTCTTGAAATACTGTTGTCATCATTGACAAACACTACCTTAGGAGGATTGGCGTCTGCCTCTGCCTCTGTCATTGAAGCATAGCTCATAATAATGATTTTGTCACCAGTTGCAACATTTCTTGCTGCTGCACCATTAAGACAAATTATACCACTGTTAGCCTCACCAGCAATAACATAAGTTGAAAATCTTGAACCATTGTTTACATCAGCTATTTCAACCTTTTCATATTCCCTCAGTCCAGAGGCTTTCATAAGGCTTTCATCAACTGTTATGCTACCTATATAATCAAGCTCAGACTGTGTTACAGTAGCTCTATGTATCTTGCTTTTTAACATTGTAATAACCAAAACTTACACCTCCATTATGAAGTTATCTATAAGTCTTGTTTTGCCAATGTAAACAGCCATAGCTACAAGAACTCTACCCTTAGCCTCTGCAAGTGGCTCAATGCTATCTGCATCAACCAACTGAACATAGTCAATTTTAGCCAAAGGCTCTTTATTTATTAAATCTGACATTTTGTTTATAATTGTGTCAGCATTTCTTTCACCATTTTTCATAAGGTCCTGACCTAAAAATACAGCCTTACTTAAAACTAAAGCAGCCTGTCTTTCTGTTTCACTTAAATAAGTGTTTCTTGAACTTTTAGCAAGTCCATCACTTTCTCTTATAATTGGGCAACCAACTACATCAATATCCATATTTAAGTCACGAACCATTCTTCTAATAACAGCAAGCTGTTGTGCGTCCTTTTGACCAAAGTAAGCCTTGTCTGGAGTTACAATATTAAATAACTTGCTTACTATTGTGCAAACACCTCTGAAATGAATAGGTCTTGTTTTGCCACAAAGCTCTTTACTCAAATTTTGAGTTTCAACAAAAGTGCAAAAGTCTGGCAAAAACATTTCGTCTGGCTCTGGATTAAAAAGCATTGATGCTCCAGCCTTTTCACAAAGTGCCTTGTCCGCCTCAATATCTCTTGGATATGTGGATAAATCCTCATTTTGACCAAACTGAATTGGATTAACAAAGTCACTTACAACTACTCTGTCATTTTCTTTCACTGCACGGTCAATAAGACTTTTGTGTCCCTCGTGGAGATAACCCATTGTTGGCACAAAGCCTACAGTTAAGCCTTGCTTTTTCCACTCTTTAACCTGTGTGCGTACTTCATTAATAGTTTTTACAAATAACATTTTTTCTCCTTTCCGGTCAGAGTTTGCTATTTTTTTAATGCAAATCACTGCCTATAGCGTAAAAGTAAAAACAAAAAATCCGGACAGAAATTGTCCGGATACGCAAATAAAACTCCTTGATAAATGTACCATCCATATAGGTACAGACATTTATCAAAGAGTATAGGTACTAAATAAAAAGCTCGTAACGGTACAATTCCTAAAGGATACTGTCCAAATTTGCTTTAATTTTAGCACAGTATAGTATATGTGTCAATATAGTTATTTAGTCAATATTATTATTAAATAACAAAAAAAGACAGTTCCAAAGTGAACTGACCTAAAAAGTTAAACAAAAAGTCTAACAATTAAAGGTCAGTTCAAAGAACCGTCTTTGATAATTTATTAAATATTAAAGCTTAGGAATTAAATCATAGAATTCCTGAACGCTAGCATCGTTCATAACAGCGTCAATAATCTTCTTACCTAATGGGTCAAGGTCTGGAGTATCGAACTGCTTTAACTGCTCCTTGAAGAAGTCAGTAAGCTTCTTAGCACCAAGGTCATAAGCCTCATTACCAACTCTACCCTGAATATTAACCTTTAATAAACCTGGGTTAATAGGAGTACCATCAATCTTAACAGACTTTGGAACATAACCAAGAATAGAGCATCTAGCATCTTCAAGCTGTTCCTGCTTGAACTTAGCACCGCCTCTTCTTGAAAGATATTCTCTAGTTACCCATTCGCCAGCAAAGCCAACCTTATAAACACCAATGTACTGGTTAGGAATAAGGATATATCTTGTGCTAGGAGTAGATAAAATCTGCTTTAATAATAAGTTAGCCTGGTCAACCTTCTTACCAGTAGCAAATGGCCAGTAAGAACCAACACCTTCAGACTTCATCTGGTTACCACCAGCATCAATAATAGATGGGTTAGCAAAACCTCTTGGTGCAACAAGTCTCCAAATCCAAGCAAGAGCTGGTGGAAGAACATGGAACATACCAATAATACCGTAGTCTGGGTGCTCCTTAGTTGTAGGAGGAGTTCTAATACCAAAGCTTCGTACATCAATCTCCGCAGTGCCGTTGACAATGTTATTCTTAAGCTTTCTAGGCATAATTACTCTAGGGTTAGGACAAGGTACGCCTGGAGCGTCCTCAATATGGTCCCAAATAAGGCAAGTAGAACCTGGAACTGCATTCATATTTAAGAATACAAGTGGTTCCTTTGGATGACAACAAGCCTTTTCAGTTTCAGGCTCAGTACCGTACTGGTCAATATGATTTACTCTTAAGAACCAGCCGTATTCAGCATCACAAACAACTAACTTCTTGCTGTCGTTCTGTAATGATGGATGAGCAAGAGCCATATCATCAGTTACAGGGTAAAGAGTAGCTGTGTCAGAAATACCAACATAAGTTTCTTCACCAGTAATTGAGTTAGTAGCAAGTAAAACCTTACCATCAGCTTCTCTATGGATTGGTTCAGTCATTTCAGACTTACCACCACCAGAAGCACCTTCGTGCATAATAGTAAGCTCTAATTCATAAGGTGTAACAACCTTAACTGTAGATGCGTGTAATGTTACCCAACCTTCCTGCTCACCAATGTGAAGAAGAATAGAGTAAACGCCCTTCTTAGCAGATGGTCCTAAGTAAAGGTTGTAGCTGAAGATTTCCTGCATATCGTATAATCTGTTGTGTACTACAATCTGCTTGCCATCATAGTGAGTATGACGGAATGTAGGTGCTACATAAATAACAGCCTTAGGCTTAAAGTAGTTAGGTACCTTACTACAAGGAATAAAGCCCTGTAATTCAGCAAGTGCAGTAGCAAAGCAAGCTGCGTTACCAGGAACTACAGCCATACAAGGATAAGTAATACCCATAGAAACATTACCTGCATAGAAAGGAACTACAATTAAACTTTCCTGTGACTTTAACCAATCAAAAGTCTCATTTCTAATTGGTTCAAAAGGAGTGCCAAATCTATCCATATGAGTTGGCTTATCAGTTGGAAGGTCATCTGCAATAACCATAGAGTTAGGGTCTCTTCTTCTCATTGCAGGGTCATCAAAGTTGATAACAATACCGTTCTTACATTTAACAACAGTACCTTCCTTAACTTCCTTACCATTTACTTCAAAACTTACATCGTTAGTAAGTTTGTCCTTACCGCCCATTGCAAGGTCGATTAATTCTTCCTTAGTTTCAGGAACAATAATCTTTGCATCACTGTTTTTAATAATATCGTTTAAGCTCTGTGGCAAAACCATCTTATTAATTACATCAGGCTTATTTTTCTTTGCCATTTTAGTGAACCTCCTTAAAGATTTCAATTTTCTTTATTAAGCAGCACAATTAACAAGCTGCCATTTTTAACGCAAACATAGACAGCTTTATGCACTCGCCTTTGTGTGCCGATTTAAACTTAGTTTTACTTATAACTAAAAAACTATACAAGGTATACTATATCACTTTTGTAGCCAAAAAGCAATAGAAAGTATTTTAAAATTCAACTTTTTATCACTTTTTACTATACTTTACTCGTATAAAATTGTAATTTTGGGTAAAAAAGCAGAGTTTTATTAAGAAATAATGACGAAAATGAAAGAAGTTGTCAGACAAATGAATTTTTGAAAGATTTGTCTATTCATATTATATATTTAATTTACAATTTTTCTTATGACTCTTGACCTATTTATGTATAAATGATAAAATTAATTAAGTATGCAAACATAAGAGGTGCAAATATGAAAAAAATTGGTATTATAGGACTAGGACTTATAGGTGGTTCTTTAGCCAAAAGTCTTAAAAGTAAATATGACGATATAGAAATATCAGCTATGAATAGAAGTGAACAATCACTTATTGACGCTTTAGCTGACAAGGTTATTGACAAGTATTCCCTTACTGATATGTCAATATTTAAGGATTGTGACATAGTCTTTGTATGTACATCTGTAGACAAAATTCCTAACTATGTAGAAAAACTTATTCCTTACATAAAAGAAGATTGTATTATAACTGATGTAGGTAGTACAAAAAAGGCTATATATGATGAAATGCTTAAGTTTAAAAACATTCATTTTATTGGAGGTCACCCAATGGCTGGGTCTGAAAAAACAGGCTACAAGTCAGCAAAGGCTCACCTTTTTGAAAATGCCTTTTATATCCTTACTCCAACACCAAATGTTTCTAAGGATATGATTGATAAAATGACAGAACTAGTTAAGGCTACTGGTGCAGTACCTATTGTACTTGACCCTGACTACCACGATTACACAGTTGCAGCTATTAGCCACGTACCTCACATTATTGCATCAGCTCTTGTTAATACTGTTGAGGAATTAGATGATGAAAATTGTTATATGCACTCTTTAGCTGCTGGTGGTTTTAAGGACATAACAAGAATTGCTAGTTCATCACCAGAAGTATGGAGCAGTATATGCAACGATAACAAAGGCAAAATATTATCTGTACTTAAAAAATTTAGAGAAAATATTGAGAATATAGAAAAAGAACTATCAAATGATAATAACCTATACAGCTTTTTTGACAAAGCAAGAGAATATAGAAATACATTTGCCAATAGAAAGCCTATAACTATATGCACTCAATATGAAATATATATTGATATTGCTGACCAACCAGGAGCTATTGCTATTATAGCTACTATATTAAGTAGCCACAATATTAATATAAAAAATATAGGCATTGTAAACAGCAGAGATTACTCAGAGGGTGCTTTGCTTATAGCCTTTAGCGAGCCTAGCCAAAGAGAAAAGGCAAAAGAAATACTTGAAGCAATGAATTTTACAGTTTTAAATAAGGAGTAAACAATGGATAAAGTAATTAGTTCAAGAACAGGTCTTAACGGAAAAATTAAAATACCAGGCGATAAGTCAATATCTCACAGAGCAGTTATGTTTGGTAGCCTTGCAAAGGGCGATACTGAAATCACAGGCTTTTTAAGAGGTGACGATTGTATGTCAACTATATCTTGCTTTAAAAAACTTGGCATTGATATAGAAGTAACTGATGACAAGGTTATTGTACACGGCAAGGGTATAAATGGTCTTACTTCACCTAGTGAAACCCTTGATGTTGGCAATAGTGGTACTACTATTAGACTTATATCAGGTATACTTGCTGCACAAAACTTTGATTCAACTCTTAATGGTGACGCATCTATTCAAAAAAGACCAATGAACAGAGTTATTAAACCTTTAAGCCAAATGGGAGCAGAAATTGAAAGCACAAATAACGGCTATGCCCCACTTACTATCCACGGCAAAAAACTTAAGGCTATGGAATACACAATGCCTGTAGCATCAGCACAGGTTAAGTCATCTATACTTCTTGCAAGTCTTTTTGCTGAAGGTACTACAACTATTATTGAGCCTGTTGCATCAAGAGACCATACAGAAATTATGCTTAACTACTTTGGAGCTAATATTAAAAATGAAAATGGTGTAATAACAAGTACACCTGTAGAAGAACTTTACGGCAAGAACTTAGAAGTGCCTGGTGATATTTCTTCTGCTGCTTTCTTTATGGTAGCTGGTCTTGTTGTGCCAAATTCTCACATTATTATTGAAAATGTTGGCATTAACCCAACTAGAACAGGTATTATTGATGCTTTAAAGGCTATGGGTGGCTATGTTGAAATTATAAATGAGAGAAAATCTGGTGGCGAACTTGTTGGTGATATTGAGGTTAAAACTTCAAACCTTAAGGCAACTACTTTAGAGGGTAGCATTATTCCTCGTATGATTGATGAAATTCCTGTATTTGCTGTTGCTGCTCTTTGTGCTGAAGGTACTACAGTTGTTAAGGACGCTACTGAATTAAAGGTTAAGGAGTCAAACAGAATTGCAACAATGAGTCAAGAACTTGGCAAAATGGGTGTTGTAATTGAAGAAACTGATGACGGTATGATTATAAAGGGTAATCAGAAACTTAAGGGTGCTACTGTTTATTCTCACTTAGACCACAGAGTTGCAATGAGTTGTGCTATTGCAAGTCTTATTGCTGACGGTGAAACTACTATTACTGACGCTGATTGTGTCGGTATATCATTCCCTAATTTCTACGAATTGTTAAATAATTTATAAAATTTTAACAAAATAGTTGCTAAATATACCATTTTATTGTATATTATATATGAGGTGGTATTTTATGGCAAAATCTGTTAATCAAAAAATGAAGGTTTTTTATCTGCGTAAAATTTTGTTAGAAAACACAGATAAGGACCATTATTTAACAATGCTAGAAATTCTTGACGCATTAAAGGAAAGGGGCATTAAAGCAGAAAGAAAAAGTATATATAATGATATAGATATGCTTAGGGAATTGGGGCTTGAAATTGTTAATCATAAAAGATTAGGCTATGCTGTTATTAAAAAGGATTTTGATTGTGATGAAATTGAGTTGCTTATTAAAGGCCTTGATAACATTGATATTGTTGAAAACAAGAAACAGCATATTGTTAATAAATTAAAAAAATTAGTAAGTATATACGAAGCTAAAGAAATTTTAAACGAATAAAAAAGACTGCAATTACGCAGTCTTTTTTGTTTATGGATATAGATTTTATTAAACCTTTTAATTACTAAAACTTACAGCCACATAATAATCACCAGCACAAGTCTTTGCACAAAATTCAAATGTAGACATAAGACTTTCAACCTCCATAAGGTTAATTAAACCTTTGGCATCTTTATTAATATTTTTATAAATATTAGATGCTTCATCAAGAATATCACAGCCCTTAAGCATAATATACTTGTCACCTATTGCAAAGTCTGGAGGAGTAACAGTAGATACTTCTTTTCTAATAGCAGCAGAAACTCGCTTAATCTCTCTACTACGCTCAATATAGCTAGAGTCTTTAGTAATATTAGCACTCTTAAGATATTTATCTATAATTCCACCTATCTTTTTCTGATAAGCTCTTACTTCCTTAACCTGTGCATCAGTCAAATCATCTTCTGACCAATCTATGCCGTCAATTTCATCAGAATAGCTTTCTGCTTGTGTTTCCATTACATCAGATAAATTGTCATATTTATCAATAAGGCTCATACCCTTATCCTCTATTTCTTGCTTTGCAGTGTAGGTATCAAGTTTGCCTGAACTTTTATACATTCTATAGAGCTTAAATAAATCATCTGCTTCATCTAAACATTTATTAAATTCCTCTATTGAGTCCTTATTAAATTCTGTTCTTGTAAATTTGCTAACTTTAGCCTTGCAAGCATCATTTATTTCAATAAGCATATCAAAGTTAATACCCTCACCATTTTGTTCAATAACGTCACTAAGAGCAGTAAAGATAAAATGGCAATAAGCTGATATAAATGTTGCACTTCTAGTGTAATTAGTATAACTTTCAGCATAGGCTTTGTACTGAGATTCAGAAATTTTAGCTGTAGTAGTTGTTTCTGTAGCCTTTTCAGTAGTTGTTTCTGTTGTTGTTTCTGTAACCTTATTAGTTGTAGCCTCAACATCAACTAAATTAGAACTTAAATTTACAGCCTTATTTTCATTATCCCAATCAACCTTAAGACCAGTAGCTTCACCAACAGCTCTTAAAGGAAGCATCATTGAACCATTAACTATCTGTGCTGGTACATCAAGATTAATTGAACCACCATTAACAGTAAAGCTATTTGCATTAACTGTTACCTTAACTTCAGTATCAACCTTAGTAAAAGTAGCTGTTTTAGTTTCATTATCCCAGCTTATTTCATAGCCAAGTTTTTCAAATACACCTCTTAAAGGTATAAGAGTTCTACCCTCAATAATAACTGGTGCTTGATTAGAAAATTCCACATTTTCACCATTTAAGTTTACACTTATATCCCCCGCAAATGCACTTGAACACATCATTACAGTTGTAAGTGTTAATGCTATAAATCTTTTCATAAAAATTCCCCCTTATACAAACTTACCCTCTAACTTATCCTCTAATTCTTTTTCATTGTCTGATTTATCACTATCATCAATTTCTTTAAGATACTTTAATGTGTAATTATCACCTAATATTTCTTTAAATAAAATCTCACAAGTTGAAAGGCAATAATCAAACTTTATTAAAGCAACACTTTTGCCGTCCTCAATAAATGCACCAGAACTAACAGCCTTGCCAGCCTTATCAAGCAAGTCACAGCAAGCAAGCATAATTTCTCTGTCTAATACACAAAATTCAGGTGTCTTTGTGTTATTAAGTTTATCTCTAATAGTCTTAGCAGCCTTTTCATAATAGTAATAGTTTTCAGTTGCCTTTTTATAATCATCAATAAATTCAGTTGAATTATTAACTACTGTACCTATTTCCTTTATATAAGCATTTTTCTGACTTTTAACAGTTGAACTTGCCTTATCTGGGTCTGGAACATTGTACTTTTCACTTGAAAAAACACCATCAGCCTTATCTATAGAAGAATCCATTTCAAATACCAAAGAGTCCATTGCTGAAATCATAGAGTTGATAGAACCTTTCATCTTTGCCTCAAGCTGTTCATCAGTAAGGTCATCATACTTATCACTACAATAGTAATCTCTTAAAAATTTGTAATCTTGAATACAAGTATCAACAAAGCTATTAAATCTCTTAACAATTTTGCTATCCATAGAACCAGTTTCAATGTCAGCAGAGGCAGTCTTAAACTTTTCACATTCTGCAATAGCATCGTCTAAAATTTTCTTAACTTCCTTTTCAGAATAAGAATATTTCATACCACCATCTAACTTATACATATTGTAAGACTCACTGTCTTTTAAGTTATTGCAAAGAGCTAAAACTGAATAAACATTAACTATACATTTTGCTGCACTTTTTACAGCATCTAATTCTTTCTCATTAGTAGTGTCTTTATTTGCAACAGTTGTTGTAGTTACCTCTGTTGTTGTTTCTGTCGTTGTTTCAGTTGTAGCCTCAGTTGTTTCTACCTTGTTATCGTCAGAGGCAAGATTAACAGCCTTGTTTTCATTATCCCAATCAACCTTTAAACCAGTAGCCTCACCAATAGCTCTTAAAGGAAGCATCATTGAGCCATTTACTATCTGTGCTGGCACATCAAGATTAACTAAGCTACCATTAAGAGTAAAGCTATTTGCATTAACTGTTACCTTAACTACAGTGTTATCCTTAGTAAAAGTAGCAGATTTAGTTTCAGCGTCCCAACCTATTTCATAACCAAGTTTTTCAAAAACACCTCTTAAAGGTATAAGAGTTCTGCCTTCAACAATAACTGGTGCTTGATTAGCAAATTCTACATTTTCGCCATTTAAGTTTACACTTATGCCCCCGGCAAATACACTTGAACACATCATAAGAGCTGAAAGTGTTAATGCTACAAACTTTTTCATAAAAATCCCTCTTTTCAAATTAACATTATACTATTCTGTGTAATAAGCTAAACAGCTATAATATGTATATATTAATGCTGTTGGATAAATAATATCAACAGAATCTTTATCTCTATCCTTAACAATGTCATAAGCATCTTTTAAAAGGTCCATACTTTCAAGCAATATTTCTGTACGCACCTTACATTTTTCAGGTGTTTCAAGATTAGCTATTTCATTCTTAATTTTCTGAGCATTATTTAATGTATTCTCTAATGTTGATGCACCGCTATTTTTTCTTGAATTACTAAAGCTAATATCCTTTTCAGAGGCAGTGTTTCTTTCAATAATTTCCTTAACCTTACTTTCGTAATCCATTATTTCCTTGCGTTCTTCTTCTGTAGTATTGTCTTCGCTCCAGTCCCACTTTTCTAAGTCCTCTGAATAGTCCTCAAGACTTGTTTTTTCAATTTCATACATTTTCTTCATAGTTTCAGAATAAGAGTTACCACTAGTCCTAGTATGTTCGTCCCATTTAGACTTTTTATGCTCATCTTTAAAATTCTTAAGCATTAAACTAAAGAATTTGTCAGCCTTAGTTATTGTATTATTTAAAGCTGTAATAAGCTCGTGATTTGCACCTGAACTCTTAAAATCACTCATTAATCTTGTTTTAGCTTGATTATTTACTGCTATAGTTTCCTCAAGCAAAGCTATAAAGTCATCATCACTAACCTTTTTAGTATATTCATTAAACTTATCTATATAGTCACCCATAACAGTAGAATAGTAATCGCAAAATGTGACAGTCTTGATAAATTCTATATATTCACTAGCATATTTTTTCTGGTCTGCTGTCAATTTAAGGTCTACTTTACTTACATTCTTAACAGCCTCTGTTGTAGTTTCAGTAGTAGCCTCTGTTGTAACTTGCTCCTTAGGCTTAACTGTAGCTTTGCCATCATCGCCAAAAGTAAACACACCTTCACTATCTGAATTAAGTTTAACTGTCTTAGTATCATTATCCCAATCAACCTTAAGACCAGTTGCTTCACCAACAGCTCTTAAAGGAAGCATCATTGAGCCATTTACTATCTGTGCTGGCACATCAAGATTAACTGAACTATCATTAAGAGTAAAGCTATTTGCATTAACTGTCACCTTAACTATAGTATTATCCTTAGTAAAAGTAGCTGTTTTAGTTTCATTATCCCAGCTTATTTCATAACCAAGTTTTTCAAATACACCTCTTAAAGGTATGAGAGTTCTACCCTCAATAATAACTGGTGCTTGATTAGCAAATTCTACATTTTCGCCATTTAAGTTTACACTTATGCCCCCGGCAAATACACTTGAACACATCATAAGAGCTGAAAGTGTTAATGCTACAAACTTTTTCATTAAAATCTCCTCTTTTCAATATAAAAATATTAATAACTTATTCATATTTTAGCACACAAACGGATTTTTATCAATACAAAATGTAAACTTTTTCATATAATTTTGCTTTTATTTTACAACGACATTATTATTTCCTAGTAATTCTTTAAGTTCTTCTACAATATTATCATCAATAGTTACATAATTCTCAACATTAGCAGTCAACTTCTGCTTAGTTTTTTCCATATAAATAATCATTTTGCTATTACCTCTATACTTAGTTGTAATATCAAGTATATTATTAATATCTACAGAACTATCAGCTGATACCTTAAGCCAAAGGGTTTTAGTTATTTCATCAAGCTGTTCAAAAGACCTTATTTCTTCACATATTACCTTTGAAGGCTGGTCCTTAGCAATTGTAGCAGTACCCTTTACAACAATTATTTCTTCCTCTTTAAGCATATAAGAAAACTTGTCATAAGAGTCTGGGAATACTATTATTTCCATTGTGCCAAACATATCTTCAATATTTAAAAATGCCATAACCTTATTATTTTTAGTAAAATGAAGTGTTATAGAATTAATAAAGCCTGCAATTTGTACCTTTTCTCTATCTGCAACCTTTTGAGAATTGTCAAAATCCTCATCATCAACAGGAAAATCTGTTGATACTCTGCTAATATGTCTTTTAAGTTTATCCCAATATTTATCAAGAGGATTTCCACTTACATAAAAGCCTAATATTTCTTTTTCCTGCGACAACTTATATTTATTAGGATATTCGTCCATATCTGGCAATGTATCCTTAAACTTTTCAGTTGTAGGCACTTCTTCACTCATACCAAAAAGGTCAATTTGTCCTACAATGTTATTTTTAGCATTATTTTTAACTCCCTCATATATTGACATATAAATATTCATATATTGAGACCTTTTGCCTCCTAATGAGTCAAATGCACCACTTAGTATAAGGTTTTCAATAGCTCTTGAATTAATACTTTCATACATTCTAGTTATAAAGTCAGTAAGAGAAACAAAAACACCATTTTTTTCTCTTTCCTCAACAATATCACTTATAACCTGTCTACCAACAGACTTAATCGCAGAAAGACAGAATAAAATACCCTCATCACAAGATGAAAAATTGCCATAGCCTCTATTAATATCTGGAGGAAGAACCTTAATTCCCATTTGGCGACAACTGCCAATATAACCAGTTACTTTATCAGGATTTCCAATTACACTAGTCATAAGGGCTGCCATAAATTCAACAGGATAATGACACTTAAGCCAAGCTGTTTGATAAGCAACTACAGCATAAGCTGCTGCGTGAGATTTGTTAAAGGCATATTTAGCAAAATCTGTCATTTCATCAAATATTTCATTTGCTATTTCTGGTGAAATTCCCTTTGCCACACAACCTGGAACTTCCTCACCATCACCATTTATAAACTTTTCTCTCTCCTTAGCCATAACATCGGCTTTTTTCTTTGACATAGCTCTACGAACCATATCACTTCTGCCTAAAGAATAACCTGCTAACTCTCTAACAATCTGCATAACCTGCTCTTGATAGACAATACAGCCATAAGTATCCTTTAATATTGGCTCAAGAAGTGGGTGTTTGTATGTTACATTGTTTTTATCCCTTTTACCCTTAATATACTGTGGTATAAAGTCCATTGGACCTGGACGATAAAGAGAAATACCCGCAATAATATCATCAATACTATCTGGTTTAAGCTCCTTCATAAATGAAGTCATACCAGCACTTTCAAGCTGAAATACACCATCTGTTTTGCCACTAGATATAAGTTTAAAAACTTCCTTATCATCATAGTCTATGTTGTGAGGTGTGTAATCTTTACTATATTTTCTATTAACCTCTTTAAAAGCATTTTGAATAACTGTAAGGGTTCTAAGACCTAAAAAGTCCATTTTAAGCAAGCCTAACTCCTCACAAGTAGTCATTATAAACTGAGTTGTTACAGAATTATCCTTTACATTTAAGTTAAGTGGTACATAGTCCATAACAGGACGGTCAGATATAATTACACCAGCGGCGTGAGTAGATGTATGTCGAGGCAAGCCCTCAAGTTTCATACTCATATCAATTACTCTTTTTACCTTAGGCTCTGTATTATAGGCATTTTTAAGTTCTGGATTTTTATTTAATGCCTTTTCAATAGTTATATGAAGCTCATCAGGTATCATTTTTGCAATTCTGTCACCATCTGAATAAGGCAAGTCTAAAGCACGAGTAACATCTCTTATAGCATTTTTGGCAGCCATTGTACCAAATGTAATAATCTGAGAAACTTGGTCTGCACCATATTTTCTAATTACATAATCTATAACCTCTGGTCGTCTTTCATAACAAAAGTCAATATCAATATCAGGCATTGTTACTCTTTCAGGATTTAAAAATCTTTCAAAAATAAGGTTAAACTTAAGAGGGTCAATATCTGTTATTCTAAGCACATAAGCTACAATAGAGCCTGCCGCAGAACCTCTACCTGGACCAACTGCAATATCGTGGTCCTTAGCATACTTAATAAAATCCCAAACTATAAGAAAATACTCAACAAAGCCCATTGAAGATATTGTCTTAAGTTCATAATCAAGTCTTTCCTTAAGCTCTGGTGTAATTGTGCCATATCTTTCAACAATACCTTTTTGACAAAGCTCTGCTAAGTAACTTAATGATGTATAGCCCTCTGGCACATCAAATCTAGGTATTTTGTATTTATTAAATTCAAAATCAACATTACACTTTTCAGCAATTTTAGCAGTATTTTCACAAGCCTCTTTTGCATAAGGAAAAAGAGAGTACATTTCTTCTGGCGATTTTAAGTAGAATTGTCCCCCTTCATACCTCATTCTGTCTGGTGTATTAATAGTTACACCAGTTTGAATACAGAGCAAAATATCGTGAGCCTCTGCGTCCTCTGCCTTTATATAATGAGAGTCATTAGTTGCAACAAGAGGTATACCTGTTTCCTGATGAATACGCATAAGAGCTTGATTTACCTGCTTTTGCTCTGGCATACCGTGGTCTTGCAATTCCAAATAAAAATCTTCACCAAAAAGATTGCTATATTTTAACGCCATTTCCTTAGCCTTATCATAGCCAACTCTTAATACAGTTCTTGCAACTGGTCCAGCAAGACAAGCACTAAGAGCAATAACCCCCTCGTGATACTTTTCAAGAAGTTCAAAATCTATTCTAGGCTTTTTATAAAAACCCTCTGTAAAGCCATAAGAAACCATTTTAATAAGATTTTGATAACCTAATTGATTTTTAGCAAGGAGAACAAGGTGATAATAAAAATTGTCATCTGATGCAACCTTATCAAAGCGAGATTTACTTGCTACATAAACTTCACAACCAATAACTGGCTTAATACCTTGATTTTTGCACTCCTTATAAAAATCTATACAGCCATACATTACACCGTGGTCAGTAATTGCAAGAGAGTCCATTCCTAACTCCTTACATCTAGCCACAAGTTCTTTTATTTTAGCAGAGCCATCTAAAAGACTAAATTCTGTATGGACGTGTAAATGGGTAAATTTCAAATTATTATCCATATTGTTTTCCTTTCACATAAATAAATTTTGAGAGGAAATTACCCTCAAAATATCAACTGTTTCTCATAATGTAATCATCACACTCACTTTTAAGCAAGCAGTTTTCACAATCTGGCTTTCTAGCCTTACAAATAGACCTGCCGTGAGCAATAATTTGTGTATTATATCTTCCCCAATGGTCCTCTGGAAAAATCTTCATAAGCTCAAACTCAATTTTAACTGGGTCATCATTATTAACAAAGCCTAATTTGTTGCTAATTCTCTTAACGTGGGTGTCAACAACAATACTTGGAATATGAAAAATATGGGTTCTAACAACATTAGCTGTTTTTCTGCCAACACCAGCAAGAGCTGTAAGCTCATTAATATCTGACGGAAGCTCACCATTATACTTATTAATAAGCTGATTTGATGCTTCTTTAATATTTTTAGCTTTATTTCTATAAAATCCAGTAGAACGAATATCCATTTCAAGCTCTTTTAAATCAGCATTAGCAAAATCTTTTAAACTAGTATACTTTTTAAAAAGCTCAGCTGTAACCATATTAACTCTATCATCTGTACACTGGGCAGAAAGCATAGTTGCTATAAGCAATTCATAAGGCTTAGTATAGTGGAGATAACATTTATCCTCTGTTGGATATACACTATCTAAAAGAGCAAGTACATTATTAACTTTAGACTTCATTTTTTCAGATATTTCCGACATAATACAACTCCCTTTTCAAAAAAAATAACTAATTTAATTATAGTTGACTTGACAAGTGCTGTCAATAATGAGATAATTATAAAAATGGTGGTTTTCACCTATTGTATAATGAAAGGAGGAAAAATGTATGACTTTGGGCGATTGGCTCATATTGATTGTTGTTATAGTTGCAATTATTGCAGGTATTCTTCTTTTTATCAACAGAAAAGCCTACAAGAGAATGGACCAGCAGAATGAAATGATTGAACAGCATAAAATGCTTCAAACTGCTTATGTTATAGATAAGGCTAGAGATAGAATAACTAATGTTAAATCATTACCAAAGGCAGTAATTGAACAGGTACCGAAGTGGAGCAAGTATATGAAAATGTACTTTGTTAAGGTTAAAATCGGTCCTCAAATTGTTACTCTTATTACTGACAAGAAAGTATATAACGCTCTTCCTGTCAACAAGTCTGTTAAGATTGAAATTGCCGGTCTTTATATTGTTAATATGATAGGTATGAAGAGTCCTGAACAGCTTAAGGAAATTGAAAGAGCTAAAAAGGAAAAGGCTAAGGCTGATAAGAAAGCTGCTAAGGCTAAAAAATAAAAAATATACAAAAATAAGGGAGTTTATAACCCCCTTATTTTTTTGCTTATTTTTATATTAATTAAACCAATTTTACCTGATGATATGTCTTTTTACCCTTCTGAATCATAACAGACTTGTCATCATCAAACATATCAGGAGAAATAACTGTAGCAATATCTGTTACCTTTTCACCATTTACCTTAACGCCACCCTGCTGAATAAGTCTTCTACCTTCACCTCTTGAAGGAATAAGAGAGCATTTTTCAAGGAGAGCAATAATCTGCATACCTTCGCCATACTCATCAACAGAAATTTCTGTGCAAGGTACAGAACCAGCAACAGGACCACCACCAAATAAAGCCTTTGCAGCAGATTCAGCCTTTTTAGCTTCTTCTTCACCGTGAACAAGGTTAGTAAGCTCATAAGCAAGGATTTCCTTAGCCTTATTAAGCTGACTACCCTCCCACTTATCCATTTCATCAATTTGCTCAAGTGGTAAGAAAGTCAACATTCTAAGACACTTTAAAACATCAGCGTCAGCTACATTTCTCCAGTACTGGTAGAATTCGTAAGGTGTAGTCTTGTTAGGGTCAAGCCATACAGCACCAGACTGAGTTTTACCCATCTTCTTGCCTTCAGAATTAAGAAGAAGTGTAATAGTCATAGCATAAGCATCTTTACCAAGCTTTCTTCTAATAAGTTCAGTACCACCAAGCATATTACTCCACTGGTCATCGCCACCAAACTGCATATTACAGCCATACTTTCTAAAAAGCTCATAGAAGTCATAGCTCTGCATAATCATATAGTTAAACTCAAGGAAAGAAAGACCCTTTTCCATTCTCTGCTTGTAACACTCAGCTGTAAGCATTCTATTTACACTAAAATGAGCACCAACATCTCTTAAAAGCTCAACATAGTTAAGGTCTAAAAGCCAATCAGCATTATTAACAAGGAGAGCCTTACCCTCTGAAAAGTCAATAAATCTTGACATCTGCTTTTTAAAGCAATCAACATTGTGCTGAATAGTTTCCTTAGTCATCATCTGACGCATATCAGTTCTGCCTGATGGGTCACCAACCATAGCAGTACCACCACCAATAAGAGCTATAGGTCTGTTGCCAGCCATCTGTAATCTCTTCATAAGGCAAAGAGCCATAAAGTGACCTACGTGAAGACTATCTGCTGTAGGGTCAAAGCCAATATAAAAAGTAGCCTTACCATTGTTAATTAATTCCTTAATTTCTTCCTCATCTGTAAGCTGTGCAAGCAAACCTCTTGCCTTAAGCTCGTCAAAAATAGTCATTTTTTAAATTCCTCCATTTTTAATAATAAAACAAAAAGGGTATTCTCTCCCAAAGGACGAGAATACCCGTGTTACCACCTTAATTTACAGACTAAAGTCTGCCTCTTTGGACTGTAAGGGGTCCTACCCATTTGCTCAAAGGGTGTAGTTCGCCTCATCTGTATACTGACAGCCTTTCACCAACCGGCTGACTCTCTGATGTAACCACAGACAGCTAATAATGTCCTTATCACAGCAAATTAATTAATAAATAAAATATAACACATTAAAATAAAGTTGTCAAGGTAATGGTAAAAAATATGGGACAATAGCCATAAATTAATTGCAACAAATAAAAACTTCTCTACAACTTTTTCCAATTTATAAACATACAAAATTGAGAGTAGCCAAAACTACTCTCAACCTATTTCAATATTATAAATCAACTGCACAAGTATTAGCACTCTTCCAAGTCTTGTGACCTGTTACTTTGTAAAGGCTATCACTCTTCATAAATAATGTTGCATCAGGAGTACCATTAATAGAATTGTTACCGTCCCAAGTTACATCAACATTATACCACTTGCCGTCAATTTTAACTTGATTCCAAGAATGTAATTTATCATCTTGCACAACAACTACGCACTCAATACCAAGTTTATCCATAGCATCTTTAAATGCAAGAGAATATGCTCTACAAGTTCCCTTTTTATTCATAAGTAAATCATAAATTGTAGAAGACTTAAGTTCATAATCATAAGCACTATTACTAATTAAATAATCGTGAACATACTTAGCTTTTTCAATAGAAGTTGTTTTAGCCTTAGCACCATTTACAATAGTAGTCATTACTTTATCAGCATTAGCCATATCTGTCGCAGTATTAACATAGCCAACTGTAATAGAAGTTGTTTTTTGACCACTGTAAGCACACTTAATTGTACCATCTAAGGCACTCATTGCTGGATTAGTATTAAACATAGTCGTAAAAGTTGCCATAACTTCCTGCGGTGTAGCATTACAACTACTTACATCAATAGTAGTTTGATGAGCCTTAACTCCTTTTGCAATAGTATCCTCAACAGATGATGCAGCAAAAGCAAAACTTGCCATACACATAACCATTGCTAATGTAATAATTGTAAAAATTTTTTTCATAGTGCCATCTCCTTAAATGTTTTTAGTTTTAGTCTTACCCCTTATAAATTAGTGCTTAAATTTAATTGATAAGACCAACTAAAAATGGCATACATAATTTATTCTTAACTCTCAACTTATTATTATTATAACTCAAAAGCTATAATTATGCAACTCTTAATAATTCACAAAATTATGCATAAAAACAATAGCTCAAATACTCAATTATATACAACTTACACAAATACAAGCTAATATGTATTATAAATTCATACTCCTATTTAAAATTAAACATAAAAAAGTCACTCAAGAATTATCAAGAGTGACTTAAATTAACCAATTATATTAATAAAGCTTTTTATATATTTCTTTTACCTTATTACTATCAAGCTCAACAAAGTTATTTGCCATTAATCTGCCTTGCTTTTCCATAACAGATTTAGTAAAGTCATCAATTTCACTTTCAAGCATACCATATTCATGAAGAGCCTTCTTATGTATAATATTATTTAAAAGAACTTCAATTTTCTCATAAACATCAGCCTCACTACAGCCTAATATGCCTGCAAGATATTTATTAAGCTCCTTAATTTTGCCATCTGACTTAATAGACATATAAGCCTTATACACACCAGTAAACATAGCATAATTAGCTTCACCGTGAGGAATGTGGTACTTAGCACCAAGTGGATAACTCATTGCGTGAACAGCTGCACAACCAGCATTGCCAAAGGCAATACCTGCATAAGTACTAGCAATTAGAAAATCCTTAATAATAGCCTTTCTCGCCTCTTGTCCATTTTTAGCAATAATCTTATAGCCTTCAAGAATCATAGACATAGCCTTTAATGAAAAAATTTCAGTAAAAGGATTTGCCTTAGGTGAAGTATAAGACTCAATAGAGTGAATAAGAGCATCAATAGAACTTGTTGCAAAGAACTTAAACGGAAGATTTTCCAAAAGTTCTGGTATTAAAACTGCATCATTAGCAAAAAGCTCAGGCACAGCCAAACCAAACTTTGTACCCTTTGTTGTAAGCTCAAGAATGGCAATATTAGTTACTTCAGAGCCTGTACCACAAGTAGTTGGCACAAGGACAAGCTCCTTATCCTTTATAATTTCAAGTTTTTTATCATACAAATCTGTAACTGGAGAAATATTTTTAAGTGCAAAAAGTTTAGAAACATCAAGAATAGTACCTCCACCAATAGCAATAACTCTCTTGTAATCTATATCCTTTACTTCATTATAAATACCTTCAACCATAAGGTCAGTAGGCTCACCACTGCCATATTTTCTATAGTTACAAATATAAGCACCATCTATAAGTCCGTCAAAATATCTTTTGTAAGTACCTTCGCTTACAAAAACAAGGTCACCCTTGCCTATATTGTAGGCTGAGCAAAATTCCTTTGCAGTATCAATAGTTTTAATAGTTGGTTCAACACTAAAAGTTTTCATAACAAGCCTCCATAATTAAATTTTTATAGATTATACCACTTTTAAAATACATAAACAATAAAAGTCCTAAAAAAAAGCAAAATTATTTACAATATTAACTTTTTTATATTGTTTTTATTAATTATGAAAAGTCCAATTAACTTTTTAATTACATAAACATATATTAATTTCTTTTTATCTCCATTTATTTATGCTATACTTATATTAATACATATAAACAAACCCAAAAGAAAGAGGCGATTTTTTTGAAAGAAATAAAACTAACAGACATAGGCAACTTTAATATAGGAAATGCACAAGACCTTGAAAATGGTACAGGTGTAACAGTTATTATATCAAAAGAAGGAATGGGTGCTGGCATTGATATAAGAGGAGGTGGACCTGCATCAAGAGAAACACCTCTTTTAAACCCTCTTATGCACGCAGAAACTATTCACTCACTAGTTTTAAGTGGTGGTTCTGCCTTTGGTCTTGATGCCTCAGCTGGTGTTATGGAATATTTAGAAGAAAGAAATATTGGCTTTGATGTGGGATTTACTAAAGTTCCTCTCGTATTACAAAGTTGTATTTTTGACTTGGGCTACAAAAACTTTAAAATTAGACCAGATAAAGAAATGGGTTATAAGGCTTGCCTTGACTCTGAAAATAATATTATTAAAGAAGGTTCTTTTGGGGCTGGTACTGGTGCAGCAGTTGGCAAATTATACGGTATGGAGCAATCTCAAAAATCCGGTTTAGGTGTATATGCTGTTCAAGTTGGAGAGCTTAAAATAGGTGCAATAGTTGCAGTTAATGCCTTTGGTGATGTATTTGATAACAAAGGAAATAAAATTGCTGGCCTTAAGGATAAAAACGGTAAATTCCTTGATTTTAAAGAAGAAATGTACAAATCTATAAAGCCTAAAAATCACTTTACAGATAACACTACAATAGGTGCAATAATCACCAATGCTAAGTTTAGTAAAGCTATGCTTTGTAAAGTGGCATCTATGGGACAAAACGGTTTAGCTAGAAGAATAAGTCCTGTTCATACAATGTCTGACGGTGATAGCGTTTACGCCCTTTCTGTTGGCAATTTAGAAGCTGATGTAAATGTAGTTGGTACTCTTGCTTGTCAAGTTATGGAAATGGCTATTGAAAGAGCTGTTAAGTTAAGTAAGGATATTTAAAAATATATAATTGGTGAAACTTATGAAAAAAATATTACTGGTTATTGGTTTTATAGTATGGCTTGAACTTATATATGTTGGAACAATTTCCGTTTTGCAAAATTCAAGCCCTAATAATATAGCTGCACTTTTGTTTATCGTATTAATTATATTGGTTCCAATATATATTATTAATAATAAAAATAACAAAACAAAATCATTTAAAAAGAATAAGCAAAATCACAAAAAGCTAATGTGTATATGTAAGCATATTAGTGGATTAAATTTTAGAAAAAACACTTTATGTCAAATACATTCTTATGGTGATAAATATTCTTTTATTTCTAGCTCATTACAATTTAATTTAGCCAAAAATAAAGTAGTTGATTTGAAAATTGAGTCCAATTTGGATACACAAAAACGCTATGTTGCAAGCACAGGCAAGGCTATTGTTGGCGGTCTTTTATGTGGTCCCATTGGAGCTATAATTGGTGGTCAAGCTAAAGAAAAAACTATCAAAACAATTTATCATTATATGATATTTACATATACAGATGAAAACAATACTTATAAAGATATTTGCTTTGATGTAACAAATATATATTCTAAAGCACTAAAATTAGTAAAAGAATTTAATAACACACATAAATCTGTTAAGGTTATAGATTTATAATTGATGTACTTTATTAATACAACGGTGTAGAATAAAACAATCTACACCGCCAATTTTTTATAAAACATACCCTTTTACAACAAACAAAAAGCACTTTTAAAAATTAACTTTCAAAAGTGCCTTTAATTTAACTCCCTATTTCATTTAATAATTTATACTACAAAAATTTTAAATGTTTTGCCATATCTTTACTATAAACACAAGGGTGTTTGTCATATAAATAAACTGGTATATTATTTTCTCTACCATAATTTACAAATATGCTTTCTGCATTAGGTGCTTTATATAATTTTCCTAACAACACAATGCGTTTAGGGTTAAGTATCTTAATTTCTTCAATAATATATTCCTGATATTTTTTAGCATATTCATCAAGTATTTGAAAATTGCAAGCAGATGAACCACCTTTTTTATTAACATTTATGTATCCACACTTCTTTATATCAATGTTTTCATTTTCAGGTTCAATATTATTATTTATATAATCAATTATAGACTTTACACAATTATAATACTTTTTTCCTTTAGTAACTAAACCGTCAACAACATTTTTAAACCAAAAATATTTCTTAAAGCCCAAGGAAGTATCGTGAGATTCTCGGCAAACAAATAATATTTCGTGCTGTTCTAAATAATCATCACTTAATGAACCGTCACAAATAAAGCTACTTTCTTTTGCATTTTCATTTATGCACTGTTGCTTATACCATTCATTAAATAGTTTTTCCAATTTTATACACTCCTAAAAAATAAACAAGTTATTAAAAAAATTACCCTATTCCAAATAATACTGCATTTTGTGATAATTATCATTAAATCAATAAATTTCTCGTTTATAATTTAACTATCCATAAACAAAAAGAATGCCACAACTATAAAAATTATTCCCCCAAGTAATTCATTAAAACCACATATAATACTACAAACAACAAGAGTAATTATCCATTTTTTAGTGCTATTACCACCACCAGATGAACCTCCACCACCAGAGCCAAAATATTTTTCTTCACAATCACAGCCATATCCTGTACAACTGTGTTCGTGTTCCCCATCGTGAGGAAATGGATTGTTATTACTATCGTACATAATTACACCCCCAATATAAAATAACCCTATCATTTCTATAAACAAATTATACCATAATTTATACAAAAAAGGTAAAAATTCAAAAAAAATCATAAAAAAACTCCTAAAATGTTATACAACATCTTAGGAGTATAATTATGAGACACTCGGGATTCGAACCCGAGACCCCTTGATTAAAAGTCAAGTGCTCTAGCCGACTGAGCTAGTGTCCCATATACAATATAAGCGGCTGCACAAGCAACCGCTTAGGGTGGATAATGGGATTCGAACCCATGGCCTCCAGAGCCACAATCTGGCGCGCTAACCAACTGCGCTATACCCACCATATTGGTGCATAATACAAAATATTAAAAAAAGTGTACCAGAAGGGATTCGAACCCCCGACCCACGGCTTAGAAGGCCGTTGCTCTATCCAGCTGAGCTACTGGTACACAAAACAATAATAGACCGACAGTAAACCATCGGCGTTGATTTACTTAAAAATTTAAGTAAAAGTCGGGGTGACAGGATTCGAACCTGCGACCTCCTGATCCCAAATCAGGCGCGCTAGCCAAGCTACGCTACACCCCGAAATATTTTATTTTCTTAAAGAAAGATGACCCGTACGAGAATCGAACTCGTGTCTCAGCCGTGAAAGGGCCGTGTCTTAACCGCTTGACCAACGGGCCATATTAAATTTGATGCCTAAGGCATACATATTATCTTCTTTAAGAAGAGCTCCCCGAGTAGGGCTCGAACCTACGACCCATCGGTTAACAGCCGATTGCTCTACCACTGAGCTATCGAGGATTATTGAATCTGGCGACCACCTATTTTCCCGGGCAGTCTCCCGCCAAGTATCTTCAGCCGCTTATGTCTTAACCATCGTGTTCGGCATGGGAACGGGTGTTTCCCATAAGCGTATCGCCACCAGAAATTTTAAGTTCATATATGAACCTTCAAAACTGAATATAACTCACAACTACCGTTTTATATCTGCTACTTGAATCATCCTTTGATTCCTGACAGCTTATCTTTTTATTAGACAAGCCCTCGAACTATTAGTACTGGTCAACTCAACACATTACTGTGCTTACATCTCCAGCCTATCAACCTTATCGTCTGTAAGGGTTCTTACTCCCGAAGGATGGGAAATCTAGTCTTGAGGGGGGCTTCACGCTTAGATGCCTTCAGCGTTTATCCCTTCCAAACTTGGCTACTCTGCCGTGGCATTGGTTACCAACAGATACACCAGAGGTTCGTCCATCCCGGTCCTCTCGTACTAAGGACAGCTCCTCTCAAATTTCCTACGCCCACGACGGATAGGGACCGAACTGTCTCACGACGTTCTGAACCCAGCTCGCGTACCGCTTTAATGGGCGAACAGCCCAACCCTTGGGACCTACTACAGCCCCAGGATGCGATGAGCCGACATCGAGGTGCCAAACCTCCCCGTCGATGTGAACTCTTGGGGGAGATAAGCCTGTTATCCCCAGGGTAGCTTTTATCCGTTAAGCGATGGCACTCCCACATGTTACCACCGGATCACTAAGTCCTACTTTCGTACCTGCTCGAACCGTCGCTCTCGCAGTCAAGCCTTCTTCTGCCTTTACACTCTTTGAATGGTTTCCAATCATTCTGAGAAGACCTTTGAGCGCCTCCGTTACTCTTTCGGAGGCGACCGCCCCAGTCAAACTGCCCGCCTAACAATGTCCCTCCACCAGATTATGGCGGTAGGTTAGAAATTCAGTATTATAAGAGAGGTATCCCAACATCGACTCCCCCTACACTGGCGTGCAAAGTTCTTAGTCTCCCTCCTATCCTGTACATACAATACCGAATCCCAATATTAAGCTGCAGTAAAGCTCCATGGGGTCTTTCCGTCCTGTTGCGGGTAACCAGTATCTTCACTGGTTCTTCAATTTCACCGGGCGTGTTGTCGAGACAGTGCTCAAATCATTACACCTTTCGTGCGGGTCAGAACTTACCTGACAAGGAATTTCGCTACCTTAGGACCGTTATAGTTACGGCCGCCGTTTACTGGGGCTTGAATTCAAAGCTTCGCTTGCGCTAACCTCTCCTTTTGACCTTCCAGCACCGGGCAGGTGTCAGCCCCTATACTTCACCTTACGGTTTCGCAGAGACCTGTGTTTTTGCTAAACAGTTGCTTGAGCCTCTTTTCTGTGACCTACTCTCGTAGGCTCCCCTTATCCCTAAGTTACGGGGTCATTTTGCCGAGTTCCTTAACAACACTTCTCCCGTCGGTCTGTGGATTTTCTCCTCGTCTACCTGTGTCGGTTTGCGGTACGGGTACATATATCACTATAGCGGCTTTTCTCGACAGTGTGGATTCAGAAACTTCGTTACTAATCTTCACTCCCTATCACACTTCACCTTATGCTGCGGATTTGCCTACAGCCACGGCTTTGTGCTTAGCCCGGTATTCCATCACCAGGATTCCCTATCCTCCTGTGTCCCCACAGTTCTGAATATATGCAGTACAGGAATTTCTACCTGTTGTCCATCGATTACGGCTCTCGCCCTCACCTTAGGTCCCGACTTACCCTGAGCAGATCAGCTTTACCCAGGAAACCTTAGACATTCGACCTATATGATTCTCACATATATCTCGCTACTCATTCCGGCATTCTCTCTTCTGTTTCGTCCATCTTCGCTTTCGCTTAAACTTCGTCCTTACAGAATGCTCCTCTACCAATTACCATAGGTAATTCCGTAGCTTCGGTGGTGTGTTTTAGCCCCGGACATTTTCGGCGCAAGACCTCTCGACTAGTGAGCTGTTACGCACTCTTTAAATGAGTGGCTGCTTCTAAGCCAACATCCTAGTTGTCTATGAAATCTCACATCCTTTTCCACTTAACACACACTTGGGGACCTTAGCTGTCGGTCTGGGCTCTTTCCCTTTTGACCATGAAACTTATCTCCCATAGTCTGACTCCTGAATTTATCTATATGGCATTCTTAGTTTGATATGAGTTGGTATCCTTTTGGGGACCCGCGTCAAGTCAGTGCTTTACCTCCACTAGACATTATTCAAGGCTAGCCCTAAAGCTATTTCGAGGAGAACCAGCTATCTCCGAGTTCGATTG
>OLNW01000050.1_pt1 | contig 144791 bp, 116 predicted proteins | sample 1672121 | NCBI WGS metagenome assembly OLNW01 (sample SAMEA3136648, study PRJEB25190) | human gut metagenome
CAAAATGAAAAAACAGACTATGCAAACTTGTTTGCAATAGGATGGATTTTCATTTTTGAATGACTGAACATCCGATTACAGTGTCAGGCTGTCCAGTTTCCGGGAAAGTCCGTCGAGGCGGCCTTTTACGGTTCCGTCCAGCTCTTTGCCCTCCAGCTCCACGCGCACTCCGCCGAGGAGAGAAGGATCTGTTTTAAGACTCAGGGAAATCTTTTTCCCGCTGAGTTTTTCTAATTTCTGTTTCAGTGCTTCTGCCTGTGCCTCTGTCATGGGAACCGCACTAGTCGCCGTTGCCTCGGCGATACCGTTGTCACGGTTGTAGCGCCGGGCATATTCGTCGCAGCAGCCGCCGAATTCCCGAAGAAGATTTCGTTCACAGAGAAGCTTTAAAAAATTGACCAGATATCTTTCTGCCTGATTTCCGAAAGCGGCCTCGATGAGATCGATGCGCTCGTTTCCCGGAATGGACGGCTCTGAAAGAAGATGAACATAATCCGGATTTTCCTGGAAAAGAGTACGGATGACTTTCATTTCCTCCAGGATCTCGCCGGTAAGCCCTTCCTCAAGGGCGAGGGCGTACATGCTTTCTCCATAGACTCTGGCTGCCTGTGTCATGAAATATCACCTGCATTTCTGTCTGCGGTTTCATCTACCTGTGAGATGAAATCATCGATGAGTTTCGCATGATCCTTTTCGTTTACTTCCCGTTCGATGACTTTGCCGGCGATCTCCATGGCCATGCCGCCGATCTCGTCTTTCAGTTCGTTGACGGCCTTGCGTTTCTCCTGAACGATGTCAGCTTCGGCTTTTTCTTTCAGGGCAGCGGCCTGTCTGGATGCCTCCCGGAGCATTTCCTCACTCTGGATGGCAGCCGTTTTCTGGGCGGTAGTAAGGATCTCACTGGCCTTGTTTTTGGCATTCTGCATGTTTTCTTCGTATTCCGCCTTCATGGCCTGCGCTTCTTCTTTGGCCTTTGTGGCATCCTGGATCTCCGCGTCGGCGTGGGCCTTGCGTTTTTCCAGGATCTCATTGATGGGCTTGAAAAGGAAACGCTTGATGAGATAAACCTGAATAAAGAGGTTTAAGATCGTGGCTACGAAGGTCCATGGCACAATGCCTACTAAATCCTGTACCTGCATATTTATGGCCTCCAAACCTTGTTCTGTCTGTGTAGCTGTTTGGCGGGTCCCAAGTTCAAACGCTTTATCGTACAAGCACGAACAGCTTTTTGAACTTTGTCCCCTGGTATGCTTAACTCAGGAAGTTCATGAACATTCCCGGAGCTACGAAGATCAGAAGAAGGCCGGTTACGAAACCGTAAATACCGGTGGTCTCAGCGATGGCACAGCCCAGGAGCATGGTGGAAGTCACGTCACCTTTGCACTCCGGCTGACGGCCGATGGCCTCAAGAGCTTTTGCTACGGCGTTACCTTCACCGATACCAGGTCCGATACCTGCGATCAGGGAGCAGCCTGCACCGATTGCACAACCAGCTAATGCGATACCTTTTGCGAGCATCTGAAAATCCATAATAAAGTCCTCCTTGAGTAAAGTGTTTTTTTAATCTTAACCTTCTTCCGCAGCGTTCGCGATGTACATGACGGTCAGCATACAGAAGATAAATGCCTGCATGCATCCTGAGAACCAGTCAAAGTAGACGGACAGGATGGCAGGGATTCCCACATCGAGGAAGGGAATCTTTGAGAGAACGTCCCCCACGACGCCGGGGATCAGTCCGAAGAGCGCGGAGCTTGCCACAGCCAGAGCGCCGTAGATCAGCGCGTTGATTACCACGCCGGAAAGAATATTTCCAAAATGACGGCAGGCCATGCTGACCGGCGTTGCCAGTTCGGAAAGGATATTGAAAGGAGTCATCACCGCGATGGGGGTGGTAAAGCCCTTCAGATATCCGCCGAAGCCGTTGGTCTTGATTTTCTGAGCGGTGATCATGATAAATACCACCACAGCCCAGGCGGCTTCTGTGGAAAGATCAGCGGTGGGGCTTCGAAGGCCGATGAGGCTGATCAGGTTGGAGAGTACGCTGGTGGCAAAAAGCGCGGCCACAAAAGGTACGAAATAGCGGAATCTCTCGCCCATATTTCCGACGACAAACTGGTTGGCCTTCTCTACGATGAGCTCGGCCAGAGCCTGTCTCTTGGATATGTTCTCTTCCTTCAGATCACGGGTGAGCCAGATGCACGCGCCAGTGATGAGAAGCATGACAAGCCAGCTGACCACCATGGTTTCGCTGATCTTAAGCTGCCCTAAAATCGGCACATTGATGGGTGTTTCCCAGAGGATCCGGGCCCCCGTAATATCCAGTTCCATTTGTTTTCACCTCCGTTCCTCATTCTTTATGAATCAATCCCATGAGCTTGATCCCGAAACTCGGGAACAACAGGGGAAGAATTCCGGCAGCAAACTGAAAACAGGGAGCTGCAATGGCGACGACAACCCAGGCCATCTGGAGAAGGGTCCGGCGGGAATAGCTGGCCTTCATGCGGAGCCTTGCGTTGTCTTCATTTGCCTCGGAGGCAACCTTCTGTACGGTGACGCCCATGAGGAAGAAATTCAGGACAGCGATGAGGCCGCCTAGGAATCCACCCAGGATTACCGTGTAGTCAAAGGGGACTTTTTCCGGCATGCATGCGTGAAGGATCAAAAAAACGATCCACATGATGACGACACCTGAAAAAGTGAAGATCCCGACGCGCTTTGTCTCTTTTTTGATGGCAGGCGCAAGGTCTTTGAACAGGTTCATAAACTCACTCCCTTCTTTTAATGATGATTGTTAAAAGAAATATGCTGTTTGGTCTTTTTCCGTTCCTTCTTCTGATGGCTGGTGACGGAGAGATAAAGTTTGTAGGCTACCATGGCCGAACCGCCGAGCCCGAAGAAAAAGCCGGGGATGTAAACCCAGGAGCCGAGATTGAATTTTTCCGTCAGCCACCAGGAAAGGGCCAGACACAGAAGAAGCGGGGTAATAAAAGAAAGGCCGAACTGCGTCAGTATGGTCAGGTTTTTCAGGATATCCGCCCAGTTTTTCATTATATTTCCCCCGTTTCTGCGATAATAAACACCAATAACTAGAGTCTATCATAGCATATTTGAAAATACAATCCACTGCATAATAAATATTTTATTAAAAAAATCACAAAGAAGTGAAAAAAACGTAATAAATAGCGGGAAATCCATATGAAATAGGATGGAAAAAGTCAATATACGAGAATCTTCCTATTAAAATATTCAGAGCCGCACCTCGATTCCGCTGCACTTCATCCCGTTGTGGCTTTTCGCCAAATAGATTTCCAGTCGAAAGTGTTCGTTCATGCAAGCATGACTCACACTTTTTCCTGAAAATCTGCTTGGTATATTTACAAACTGAGTCTTGCAAACTATATGAAAAAATGGTAAAATTTTATAAATTTTTGGCTCGCACTTTCGCAATTTAAAGTTTTACACTTTCTTGCGATAAAGAGCAGCCCGGAAGAATGAAAAGAGGAAGTAATCATGAGAGAAGAAGGCTTACTGAAAAAACTGGTCGCCGCTCATGGCGTTTCCGGTTTCGAGAAAAATGTCCGGAAAATCATTGAGGAGGAAGCTGCTCCTTATGCGGATGAAATGACAGTGGATGCCATCGGAAACCTCATCGTCCTGAAAAAAGGAACGGACGGGGAAAATAAAAAGAAGCTGATGTTTGCGGCCCATATGGACGAGATCGGTTTCATGGTGAAAAAGATCGAGGCGGATGGACGCCTGAAGGTCTGCAACATGGGCTGGAACTGGGCAGGTTCCGCTTATAATGAGAGAGTCGAGTTCCAGAACGGCGTCAACGGCGTGGTTGGCTGCGAGGGCTGGATAGAGGATGCAAAAAACGATGTGGGCAAGCTCTTCATCGATATTGGAGCTACCTCTGCGGAGGATGCGGCAAAATATGTAAAACTCGGCGATGTGTGCGGTTATTTCGGTCCCTGGATCGACCTTCAGAACGACCGGGTAAGCTCCCGCTCCCTGGACGACCGTATCGGCTGCTATCAGCTTCTGGAAGCCCTGAAAGAGAACGACGGCACTTATCCCAATGATGTCTACTATGTATTCACCGTTCAGGAGGAAGTCGGCTGCCGCGGTTCCAAAGTGACTGCAGCCCGGATTCAGCCGGATTTCGGTTTCGCTGTGGATATCACACCGGCTCACGATTACCCCTGCGACCTTCAGGGAAGCAACACCGTGGACGGCGGCATCGGCATCAAGATCTGTGATCCTTCCGTTGTCTGCGATCCGGATCTCGTGGCTGCCATGGAGGAGTGCTGCGAGAGAGACGGCATCAAATACCAGAGAGAGGTCATCGACAAGGGCGGCACCGACGCTTCCAGCATGAACCTTTCCAACTGGGGCGTAAAGGTCAGCGGCATCGTCACCGTGGTCCGTTATCCCCATGCCCAGTGTTCCGTGGCATCGAAAAAAGATATCGAGGCAGGCGTGGATCTTATGAAGGCCATTTCTGCTTATGAATTTAAGGATTGAGAAAAAAGGAGGAAGTTATTATGAAAAAAGCAACAGCTTTCCTGGCAGCAGCAGTAATGATGGCATCCCTGGCCGGCGGAGCGCTCTCCGTTCAGGCAGCAGCCAAGACCGACCTTACCATCGCTGTAGACGCGGACGTGGATACCTTACATTCCACCGATTACAGCACCACCGTGGAGCATGACATTTTAAGCCAGATCTACGACACTCTGATGTACATGAACCCTGACGGAAGCCATGATCCGGAGCCGAGAATCGCAGAATCCTACGAGATCAGCGACGACGGACTGGATTACACCTTCCATCTGAGAAACGATGTGACCTTCCACAACGGTACACCGCTGACTGCCAAAGACGTAAAATTCTCCCTGGAGCTCTGCAAGGATTCCGAGTATCAGGGTTCCATGGTGACAGGCCTTGACAGCGTGGAAACACCGGATGATTACACCGTTGTCTGCCATTTGAGCAATCCGTATTCCCCGTTTATGCTGGGCGTGTGTCAGGTAAACATCGCTTCCAAAGATTATTATGACAGCTCCGCAGATGAGTTTGCCACCAATCCCGTAGGAAGCGGCCCGTACAAATATACCGGCAGAAGCAAAGGAAGCAACGTAACTCTGGAAGCCTATGACGGCTATTACAGAGGCGAAGCTCCGATCAAGGAAGTGACCTTTGAGGTGATTCCGGATCAGTCCACCACCGCCATCGCCCTGCAGACCGGCGAGGTGAACTTTGCAACCATCGAGTCCTCCACCATTGCACAGCTTTCCGCAAACCCGAATATCGAGATCGCAGAGGTAGCAAACTCCGGTTTCACCTATGTATCCATGAATACCGAGAAAGAGCCCTTCAACGATGTGAAGGTTCGTCAGGCCATCAACTACGCCATCAACCGCGAGAACCTGGTTCAGGTCTGCTACGACGGCGAGGCCGAGGTGAACTCGAATATCTGCTCCAAAGACCGTTTCGGCTACTCTGACGATCAGTTCCAGTACACCTACGATCCGGAAAAAGCAAAAGAGCTTCTAGCTGAGGCCGGCATCGAGACTCCTTACGACCTGGGCGAGATGCTGGTAGCTGAGAAATATTCCAATATCGCTACCGTTCTTCAGAGCGATCTGGCAGCTGTCGGACTGAACGTGACCATCGCAGTCAAAGAGTTCAACTCCTACATCGGCGACCTGACCAGCGGAAACTACGGCATCACCGCTCTTGAGATGACACTGGACGGCGATACCCAGATGCTTGAGATGGCATTTACCAGCGATTACATCGGAACAGCAAATAACGCCCGTTACAGTGATGCAACCATGGACGAGCTCTTTGAGAAGACCAGAACCGAGACCGACACCGACGCAAGAAAAGAGCTCTTCGACGAGATCCTTACCAAAGCGCAGGATGAAGCGATCTACGCCGTGATCGACAACCCGCTGACCCTGTTCGCTTACAACACCGATCTGAACTGCCCGGAGTTCCCCTACGAAGGAATCTACTCCATCTACGATTTTACCTGGGCTGAGTAATTACATAGCAAGGCAGGCGCTGTCGAAATGAACAGCGCCTTTCTTCGTTTAAAAAGGAGAGCACTTTTATGCACAAATATGTTATCAAACGTCTTCTCTACATGATTCCGGTGCTTCTGGGCGTGGCTTTTCTCGTGTTCACGATCCTTTCCCTGACGCCGGGTGATCCGGGTTCCATCATCCTCGGAATCACGGCAAAACCGGAAGACATTGCGGCGCTGAACGCAGAGTTCGGCTATGACCAGCCGTTCCTGGTCCGTTTTTTTAATTACATCGGCGATATCATTTTCCATTTCAGTCTGGGAACCTCCTATCAGACCCGCCAGCCGGTGATTGAGGATATCATGGCGCGTTTCCCGAATACCCTTCTTCTGACGGTCTTCTCCATGTCCATCGCCTCCATCCTGGGTATTTCTTTAGGAATCCTTTCCGCTGTCAAACAGTATTCCGTTCTGGACCACACGCTGGTGGTGGTGGCTCTGATTTTTGCCTCCATCCCCGGTTTCTGGCTCGGACTTATGCTGATGCTTTTATTCTCCCTGAAGCTTCACTGGCTGCCCTCCTACGGCGCAGGAAGCCTGAAACACTTTATTCTGCCGACGCTCACGGTCTGTATGGGTTCGGCCGCGGGCCTTTTAAGGCTGACCCGGTCGGCCATGCTGGAGACGGTCCGTCAGGAGTACATCCGCACCGCAAAGGCAAAGGGAGCTTCACCGAAGCGCATCATCTGGAAGCATGCCCTTCGTAACGCCCTTCTTCCCGTGGTGACGACCCTCGGAACCAGCTTCGGCGCTTCCCTTGGCGGCGCCATTATCGCGGAGACCGTTTTTGCCATGCCCGGTATGGGAACCCTGATCACCACAGCGATCCGTCAGAAGGATATTCCGGTGGTTATGGGCGCAACGTTGTTCCTCGCGACCCTTTTCAGCCTGATCATCCTCGTCGTGGATGTGCTCTACGCCTTCATCGATCCCAGAATCAAGGCAAAATACCAGAATGGAGGAAAAGTCCGTGAATAGAAAAAGAGCGAAAAAGCACGCCCAGTTAAAAGAATTCTGGCGGCGTTACAAAAAGAATAAAGCGGCGGTTGTCGGACTTGTGCTCCTCTGCATCATCGTGGGAATGGCTGTTTTTGCCGATCTCATCGTCCCCTACGCAAAATGTGTCGAGCAGGTGGGAGCCGACCGTCTGCAGTGGCCGAGCGTCGCGCACTGGTTCGGAACCGACGAGTTCGGCCGTGACGTTTTTGCCCGTGTGGTACACGGAGCGAGATATTCCCTCTTCATTGGCGTGGCGACGAGTCTCATGGCTCTGGTGGCAGGAGCGATCCTGGGAGCCAGCGCCGGCTATTTCGGCGGCATGGTGGACAACGTGATCTGCCGAATCATCGACGTTTTCATGTGCGTACCGCCAATCCTGCTTTCCCTGGCTGTTGTGGCAGCCCTCGGAACCAGCATGAGAAATCTGATCATCGCAATCACGATCTCCTGTATTCCCGGAAACGTCCGGCTGATCCGTTCCGTGGTGCTCACCGTAGCGGATCAGGACTATGTGGAGGTGGCCCGGTCTTACGGCGCTTCCAACGCGCGGATCATTTTCCGGTATGTGCTTCCCAACGCCATGGGCCCGATCATCGTAAATACGACCATGGCAATCTCTGACATGATCCTGTCTGCGGCAGGCTTAAGCTTCATCGGCATGGGAATCCAGCCGCCTTCACCGGAGTGGGGCGCACTTCTTTCCGCAGCGCAGACGTACATTTTTACATCACCTTACCTTCTGGCCTTTCCGGGCGTGTTCATCATCTTGAGTTCCCTTTCCTTTAACCTGGTGGGAGACGGACTGACGGACGCTCTGGATCCGAAGCTGAAGGATTGACGGGGAGGACATTATGGGAAAAAAAGTTTTGGATGTTAAAAATCTGACCATACAGTACCGGACGGACCTGGAGACGGTCCATGCGGTGAACGGGATCAGTTTTTCCCTGGAAAAAGGGGAAACCCTGGGGCTGGTGGGAGAGACCGGCGCGGGGAAAACGACGACAGCCCTCGGTATCATGGGTCTTCTGCCCGAGCGTACCGCTGTGATTCCGGAGGGAAGCATTGAATTTGAGGGCACCGACCTTTTAAAGCTCTCCGAGCAGGAGATCCAGGATTACATCAGGTCAGATTCTTTTTGAAAATGAGAATATCTGCAACATGAAAGAACGTGAACTGGAACGCATCCGTGGTCAGAAGATCTCCATGATTTTTCAGGACCCGATGACGGCCTTAAACCCGGTGCTGCCCGTGGGAAAACAGATCGGCGAGGCGCTTTTCCTTCACAATGAGGAAAATTTGAGCAAGGACGAGATCGAGAAAAAAGTTGAGGAGACGCTGGAACTCGTGGGAATCCCAAAAGCGAGAAAGGTGGAGTACCCCTATCAGTTTTCCGGCGGTATGAGACAGCGCGTGGTTATCGCCATCGCCCTGGTCTGTAACCCCGCTCTTCTGATCGCCGACGAGCCCACGACGGCTCTGGATGTGACGATTCAGGCACAGATCCTCACGATGATCTGCAACCTTCAAAGAAAATATGGAACCTCCGTTATCATGATCACCCACGACCTGGGCGTTGTGGCGGAGACTTGCGATAAAGTGGCGATCATGTATGCCGGTGAGGCCGTGGAGTACGGAACACTGGCGGACATTTTCACCGGGGAAAATCATCACCCCTACACGGTCGGCCTTTTCGGCTCGATTCCGAGTCTTACCGAGGAGAGCAAGCGGCTGCACCCCATCGAGGGCCTGATGCCGGATCCTACAGAAAAGCCCGCGGGCTGCTGGTTCGCTCCGAGATGCCGTCACTGTACGGAGAAATGCAAGAAGCAGGTGCCGCCTGTCTATGAGAAAAACGGTCATCAGATCCGCTGCCATCTGTTTGGCGGGGAAGAAAGGAAGGTGCGGTGATGGAAGAGAAGCTTCTTGAGGTCAGACACCTGAAAAAATATTTCCACACACCTGCGGGACTTCTCCATGCGGTGGACGATGTGGATTTCAGTATCCCGAAGGGAAAGACGATGGGCGTGGTGGGAGAGTCCGGCTGCGGAAAATCCACGTTGGGACGGTCTCTTCTCTGCCTGGAACCTCCCACAGCCGGGGAGATCCTTTTTGAGGGAAAAAATATTGCGGCTCTTTCCAAGCGGGAAATGAAGAAGGTTCGGCCAAAGATCCAGATGGTCTTCCAGGACCCCTATTCGAGCCTGAACGGCCGTATGACGGTCCGGCAGCTGATTGCGGAGCCTCTGCTGGTCAATAAGATCTGCAAAAATCGAGCCGAGGTTGATAAGAAGGTCGATGAGATGATGGAGACCGTGGGCCTTGCCAGGCGTCTCGATATGGCTTATCCCCACGAGCTGGACGGCGGCCGCCGCCAGAGAATCGGCATCGCCCGGGCCCTGATCCTGAATCCGGAGTTTGTGGTCTGTGACGAGCCGGTTTCTGCGCTGGATGTTTCGATTCAGGCGCAGATCCTGAATCTTCTGATGGATCTTCAGGAGAGCATGAATCTTACTTATATGTTTATCACCCATGACCTTTCTGTGGTGCGTCATATTTCCAATGAGATTATGGTTATGTATCTTGGAAAGTGTGTGGAGCGGGCGGAGGCGAAGGAGATTTTCCGGAATCCGGTCCATCCGTACACGAAGGCGCTTCTGGCGGCAATTCCGATTCCGAGTATCGAGTCCTGTCACAAGAAGAGGGAACTTCTGCAGGGTGAGGTTACGAGCCCTGTGAATCCGAAGCCGGGATGCCGGTTTGCGGTGAGGTGTCCGTTTGCGACGGATGAGTGCCGGAAGGGGGATATTCCTCTCCGGGAGGTTGCACCGGGGCATTTTGCGGCTTGTTGCCGGGCGGAGGAAATATAAATAAAGTGGCTTCGAGGACGCCCCGCGCGCCGGTTTCCAATCTGGTTTCAGTTGCGGCGGGGCGAAATACTAAGGTTTGCCGGAATCTGCTAAAAGCATTCACAGAAATCCATAACTCGCTTCGCTCAGACAATGGATTTCTGTGAATAACGCAGATTTCGGCAAACCAAGAATTTCTGCCTCGCCTCCACATGAAAACCTGATTGGAGACCGGGACGCGGGGCTGTATTGCGAAGCCGGGAAGTTTGGGTTGTGGAAATGTGGTAATTCTGTGGAAGGTGTGGATAACTTTCCTTAAAAAGCGGTTGCCTGTGGAAAATGTTTGAATGAAATAAGGAGAAAAATGCGATATGAAGCATAGAGAATACAACTGGCCTTATGGGAATGAGGTGGGCCAGGAGGAGATCATCAGGAGTGATGTGCTGGTGCTGGGCGGCGGCCTTTCGGGGTGTTTTGCAGCGATTGCGGCGGCCAGGAAGGGGCTTTCGGTTGTCGTTGTGGAGAAGGGCGCGGCGGAGAAGAGTGGCGCGGCGGGAACTGGTTTTGACCACTGGGAATCTGCCTGTACGAACCCCTGCTCCGAGGTGACGCCGGAAGAGATCGCTAACGCTTACGTCCGGGAGCAGGACTGGTACAGCAACGGTATCGCCCATTATATTGAGTGCCGGGAGGGTTACGACCGTCTCCTGGATCTGGAGTCTTTCGGTGGAAAGATCCGCGATACGGAGGGCGAGTTTGAGGGCGCGGAGTTCCGGGATGAGAAGACCGGCCTCATGTTTGCCTATGATTACAAGAATAAATTTACGCTCCGTGTCTGGGGAACCACGTTTAAGCCGGCTCTGGTAAAGGAGATGAAGCGGCTTGGTATCCGTGTCTGTGATCGGACCGAGGCGACGGCTCTGCTTCTTGACAAGACCGGGAAAAAGGGTATCGGAGCTATGGGTATGAATACCCGGACCGGAAAATTTATGATTTTCCAGGCGAAGACTACGGTGCTTGCCATGTCCCGTCCGGCGAGAGTCTGGCTGTTTGACCCGGATCTTACGGGGCTTTGTGAGTTCCGTCCCATGCAAAGCATCGGAAGCGGCCATGCCATGGGCTGGAGAGCCGGCATGGAGTTTACGATGATGGAGAAAACGGTTCGGGCGGAGTTTTCCGCAGCTGGAAGGAGTTTCCCTCCTTACGGAGCCGGAAACAACCACAACACCTGGTATGCGGCCACGATGGTGGACGCGAGAGGCGTGGAGATTCCTTATGTGGACCGCGACGGAAAGGAGCTCAAGACCGTCTCCGAGCGTTATTACCCGGCGGAGGGACAGAAGTTCTTCCTAAAGGGCGGCGTTATCGACAACCCGAAATATGAGTACCGCGGACCGGAAACGCTGGATTTCGGCGAGCTTATGAAGCGGGGCTATGAGCTTCCCTTTTATGCGGACTTAAGCCGGATGCCGGACAATGAGCGCCGGGTAATCTGGGGCATGATGGTGGGCCAGGAGGCCAAGACCAACGTGCCGATTTACAAAAACTACAACGACCGCGGTTTCGACCCGGCCAAACATATGCTCCAGAGCTACGGAACCGGCTGGCAGTCCGCCAACTTCCTGGATCAGGAGCGCCAGTTCTTCGGAGCTCCCGGAGGAATCCTGCACAACTGGGATCTGATGACAAACATCGAGAACGTTTACGCCGCAGGCGATCAGCTTTACGCCTCCGACTGTGCGGGCTTTGCCTGTGCGACCGGCTATTACGCAGGCCGTAAGGCAGCGAAAGCCGCTCTGACTACTGACTGGACCGCCTACGATCCCGAGGATGTGAAAAAAGAGCAGCAGCGTCTCTACGCCCCGCTTTCTGTGGATCCGGACGAGGGTATGACCTGGAAGGAACTGAACATGGCCATCGCCAAAGCCATGCAGAACTACTGCGGCGGCGTGAAATGTGACGCTCTTCTCAGGGAAGGCCTGGATCTTCTTACGACCTTTGAAAAAGAGATGGTACCGAAGCTGTCCTGCCAGAACCCCCACGAGCTTATGCGCGCCCATGAGGTCCTGGATATTCTCACCGTGGCAAAAATGGTGCTTTACGCGAGTCTGGCCCGGAAATCAAGCTCCGTGCCGCTCTGCTTTACCAGAAGCGATTATCCTGAGATGGATCCGGAGAAGGATCGCCACCACATCGCGATCCATCAGGAAAACGGCGAGGTCAAGGTGAGAAATGTGCCGCTGAATTTCTTCGGCGAGCTGAAGACCGAGTATGAGAAAAGAAACCAGGATTATATCGAAGAATTGAAGAACCGTAACGAGGTTCTGGAAAAAGATGCGGAAAAAGTGCTGGAGAACGGCCTCAGAAAGCTGAGTGCCAAAGGCTGGGAAGGCGCCGGTTATGAGAAAGCCAAAGCTCTGGCGGAAGACACTACTGCCCCGGCAGAGGGAACCGCTCCCGCAGCCTTCGAGCTGGAGGAGACGCCCTGCAGCGTCCGTCCCATCGTTTACCATCCGGACAAATGCATCGGCTGCAACCGCTGTGCCTCCGTCTGCCAGTGCGACGTCCTCTATCCCTCCCCGGAAAGAGGAAAACATCCGGTAGTCATGTACCCCGGCGAGTGCTATTACTGCGGAGCCTGCGTCATGGTCTGCCCGAAAGACGCTATCGAGCTGGTTCACCCGCTGATGAACCGCGCGAAATTTGTACCGACAAGAAAACCGGAAGAAGCATAAAAAATACCGGGAAAGTGACATCTCAGATCACTTTCCCGGTATTTTTTTCTTAAAGGAAAATCGCTCGGCACACCAGGCAGAGCAGGAGAACTCCGTCGATGGAACAGAGGACTTTTTCGCTGCGGACTCCGTTCCAGTAGCCGAAGGAGAAACCACCCACAGCAGCGAGGAAACCTAAGGACACCACCCAGAAGAAAGACAGGATGGAACTGTAGTAATACATGGTCATGCCGAGGAGCAGGGCTTCCGCGCTGGTCCGGAAGGAGAGCGCAGCACACTGCTTCAGACTTAAGGGAGAGGATTTCCGCTCATCCGGAAAGTCTGTTTTCCGCAGCCGTGCGAAAAGCTTGTAACCGATCCAGATCAGGAGAATCACATAAACCGTTTTGTAGATGCGCTCCAGGGCGGCAATGTGAAGATACTGCTTGATCCACCAGGTCAGGAGGATTCCGCAGGTCTGCATACAGATCTGGACGCCCAGAAAAATCGCTCCCAGGGCGAAGATTTTTTTCTTTCTGAGACAGCCCTGAGTGGCCCCGGTTTCCATCATGACGACGAAAATATGAAGAGCGATTCCCACACCCACGAGAACGCTCCATATAATAACTGACAAAAACAGCACCTCCTAATGATTTGTGTTATTTTTCTTTATTATGAACGATAAAGAAAAACAGGGACAGCATTAAAACAGGGAAAATGTCGTGAGGCTATGACAAAATGAAGAAAATGTCATATGGACAGATGACAAAGCCTAAAAAGTGAAACTTTTCTTTTTTTCAATCTTTTGTAAAATAAAACTGCATGAGGAAACAAATGGTTTTTACCTGGAGAGAAGATCGCCCAGAGAATTGGAAACGAGCAGTTCGTAAATTTCCATGATCTGATCCACGGGAATTTCCGGTGATTCAATCAGCCATTTGGTAAGTACAAAAAGAAAAATATTAATATAATATTCGGTGATATTTTCCGCAGTCAGAAACGGATGCTTCGGTTTTGGAACCTTTTCTTCGATAATGGGAAGAAGAAAATCGTGCATGCTTCCTGCCAGGATATCTCGGAAGGAGTTCTGGGAAGAGCGCATGATCTCCCGCCGGTAAAATTCAGAGTCTTTCTGGATGGCGACGATCATAAAATGAAAAGCCTCCTTTACCAGGCCGCTCTGAAGAAACGGCCGCATGGGCTCCAGAACTTCATGAGTAAAAATATATTCGACAACTTCGTACTTATCCTGAAAATAATTATAAAAAGTAGGGCGCATCAGTCCCACTTCGTCGGTGATTTCCTTAATGCGGATCCTGTCTAGGTCCTTCGTCTTCAGGAGATTTTTCAATCCCTCACAGATCAGGCGGGCAGTGGTTTCATTGTTGGATAACATAAGACCTCCCTTACAGAAATAGAGATAACAGAAGTCAGTAGTTACCAGTTTAGCATGTTTTTGTTGAAATGCAAACAGGGAGTTTTAAAGAGATATTATGTTTTCCATCAAAAAACGATATTTGACATATGAGAGCTTTTTTATATGATAAAATATATTGAAAAAAATAATCGCGGAGCTTTTTCCGCAGTTTTCAGGAGGTTGAAAAGAGAATGAAAGTCATTGATGCTGTAAAGAATACTGCTTTTACCGCTGCGATCAATTCAGGGCTGAAGTATCTGGAAAAAGATCCGGAGGTCAATATACCGAAACTGATGAGTCTAGTAGACAAGGCTGCTCCGGAGGGCTGGTACGAAGGTGCCAGAAATATGATCCGTAATGCCATCGAAGAAAAAGGAAACTGGTACGATCTGATCATGAAGATCTATCAGCTGGATCCCGGCGTGAGAAAAAACTTCTTCCAGAACTTTATCGTAAACGCATCCTTAAAGGGTTCCGCCATCCATCAGGATATCATGGCAAAAGAGGACTGCAACGTTCCCTGGGCTATCCTTCTCGACCCGACTTCTGCCTGTAATCTGCACTGTACTGGCTGCTGGGCTGCTGAGTACGGTCACAAACTGAACTTGGATCTGGACACCATCGATAACATAGTAAAACAGGGTAAAAAGCTCGGTATCTACATGTACATCTACACTGGCGGAGAACCCCTGGTTCGCAAAAAAGATTTGATTACTCTCTGTGAGCGTCATCCGGACTGTGAGTTCCTTTCCTTCACCAATGGTACTCTGATCGACGAAGCGTTCTGTGAGGAGCTGCTTCGCGTGAAGAACTTCGTTCCGGCTATCAGCCTGGAAGGCTTTGAGACCGCCAACGACGGCCGCCGCGGTGAGGGTGTATATGGCAAAGTAAAACATGCCATGAAGCTTCTGAAAGATCACAAGCTGCCCTTTGGTATTTCCACCTGCTACACCAGCGCAAACTATCAGGATATCACCAGCGAGGAGTTCTTCGATATGATGATCGAGGACGGCGCTCTGTTCGCATGGTTCTTCCACTATATGCCCGTTGGAAACGATGCTGTTCCCGAGCTGATGCCGAACCCGGATCAGCGTGAGACCGTTTACCGTCGGATCAGAGAGTATCGTAAAACAAAATCCATCTTCACCATGGATTTTCAGAACGATGCCGAGTTCGTACATGGCTGCGTAGCCGGAGGCCGTTACTACCTGCACATCAATGCAGCCGGTGACGTAGACCCCTGCGTATTCATCCATTACTCCAACTGTAACATCCACGAGCACACCCTGCTGGAAGCTTTAAAGAGCCCGCTCTTCATGGCTTACCACAGAGCACAGCCTTTCAACGACAACATGTTCCAGCCCTGTCCGATGCTTGAGAACTCCGGCAGGATCACCGAGCTTGTCAAAGCTTCCGGTGCAAAATCCACTGATCCTCAGTCTCCGGAGAGCGCAGAGCATCTCTGCGGGAAGACCAAAGCCTATGCGGAAGCCTGGGCTCCCAGAGCCGAGAAACTCTGGAAAGAGCGCCAGGAAGAAATCGCCGAGAAAAAGGCAGCACAGAATAAATAAGCAAAGAAAAACCCCTGCTTCGATTTGCAAGAAGCGGGGGTTTTCTGCGTCAGGAGCGGGCCGCGGAAATCTGTTTTTTCAGAATGTTTACGATTTTGACATAAATAAAAGCCATCAGAAGGGCCATCAGAAATACGCAGATGGGCTTTGAAATATGGTAAAATGCCATCACAAAAGCTCCGGTTTCCTTATCGAGATGCACGATGGACATGACCAGCCTAGAGCAGAGGGTGACTGCAAGTCCCTGGAAGCCATAAATATACAGAGAATATTTCTTTCCGATGACAGCGAGAAGATTGTCTTTCGGAACCGTAATTTTAGGCTGATGCGTCGCGTAATATACAATAAGGAAAGAAAGCGGCATATTGAAGATAAAATTATTCCGTCCGATCGGCAGGCTGGTATAAAAGGCCATACATTCTGCGAAAAGCAGCAGAACGGAGATAATGGATAAAATCAGGATATTCTGATTTGTCAGCCATTTTATGTTTAACTCAGGCATCACAAAGCCCAGGGTAAACATGGGAATCGCGGTAATCAGGAAATTTCGGCTCCAGTAATACGGCAGTGACTCCCCAAAAAAGAGGACGCTGTATCTTCCTAGTATGTAATACAAAAGCAGCAGCAGAGGGGAGACAAGGGCAAGAAGCTGGTAGCTCATTTTAAAATGAGATGCTGCGGCGTAGATCAACAGACAGTAGGCATAGGCAAGCAGATACCACAAAACTCCGCCAAACAGAGGGTCGTTGAATACCAGTAACCGGAAAATATGGTCTTTGTCAATCGTAAAAGTCATGTCTTCCATCTGAAACAGGAGATTACCCAATCGATAAAATGCAAAAATAATTACACTGAAAATCACAAACTGCCATATCATTCTCAGGGCGTTTTTCAAAAACCACCTGCCGCTGTTTTCCGGGTCTTTTTTTACATGCCTTGCGGCAAAATAGCCGGAAATCATAAAAAAGATGGGAACGCCACAGCGCCCCAGCACCGTTTCCATATAGTAAAATTCGTCTCCGAAGTGCTGTGTCGGCATATGGATCATGACAACTCCGAAGCAGGCCAGACACTTGATCGCGTCAATTAAATAGTTTCTTTCTCTTTCCAATACAAACCACCTTTCTGAAGGAAGATTCCCAAAATAATTTTTGTCTTAAAAACTCATTATATACTATACAGATAGTAAATAGAAGAACTTTGTGGATATCAGAGAAAAAATTATTTCATTTTTTGTGCTTTTCAGGAGGCTCTGCTTTTCCATAAATCTTCATAACAATGGCCTGGGGATAATCTCCGAAACCAGAGCCGAAAAGATTCATGCCGCCGCAATACTGGGCGTCTTTTTTTACGCCTATTTTTAAACTGATATAATGGCTGTCTTCAGCAAGAAGTGTATGCAAAGTATGTTCGGTGGTGGTATCGGCATTGACCGTGCAGCCGTTGGGCAGCAAAACGATCTTTGCAAGATCACCAAACTGCGTGTTTGCACTGGACCACCAGTCTGGATTTAACTGGCCGCGGCGGCCGCCGTGATCGCCAGGGCATTTGACACAGCCGATCTCCTGATTATTGATCCAGATACTGATATCGGAAGGCCAGAATTCATTATAACCGTAAGCCTCTGAGCAGATTTCAAAGGAAAATTCAATCCGCTCGATATCTGTACGAAAAGGATAGGAAACATTGATGGGGAAACGATATTCCAGAAAACCGGTAGTCAGCCAGATCAGCTGTGCATCCATTCTGGAGGGACTGGAGAACCCACCTGGATCATCAGCCAGGATCAGGTCCCCTTCTGTGGAGACCATGCCGCAGGGGGCACTGGCTTCATAATCAAAATAGTTTCCAATTGGCATTTCCTCCGAGCGAATCAGCCGGGAAGCTGTGTAATCGGAAGCTTTCGGCTCATTCAGTGTCAGATCAATATGATTGATCGTCAGGGAACATCTTTTCTGGGTGCCGCGGGAACCTGGCAGTACGGTGATGCCGATCAGGTTGGCCTGCTCCAGCAGACGGATATGGGTTGTCATGGTGGACATTGGAATATCCAGTATATCAGCCAGATCAGAAATATTTTTGGGGTAATCTGTCAGAAGATCCAGAATCTTCAGACGCACTTCTGAACTGAGCGCTTTGCAGACAAGGGCCGTAATTTCCGGATTTTTTAAATCCATATGAAGGGAAGGGGTAATCAGGCTCATAGGGAAACCTCACTCTCAATTTTCTTAATCTCATTATAACAGAGGTTATTTCGAAATGGGGAATTATTTTTTAAAACTGAATCATAAAAATAAAAGAAACGAAAAAAACAAACTAAATAGGAATGGGAAAATTGTATATTAGCAACAAAAATAAGAAAATTATAGACATAATATTGACAAATAAATGAATAAAGAATATTATCATACTATAATTACAGATTAAATAAAGTATAATTACGAAAAAACGAAAGTATTTAATCCGTAAAAGTTGCGAGAAAAAATTTTTCAAGGAGGAAAGCGTATGAACAAGTGGATGAAAAGCGGACTTGGTGCAGCTCTGGCAGTGGCCATGCTGGCAGGAAGTGGAAATGCAGCTTTTGCTGCGGAGGATTTTGAGAACAAAGAACTGAGCATCGCAGTTTTTGAGGGAGGTTTTGGTTCTGACTACTGGTATTCCGTGGTGGATGCGTTTGAGCAGGCATATCCGGGGGTAAAAGTGGATATGCAGATTTCTCCGACGATTGCAGATACGATCCGTCCGCAGATCGCTGCCGGAAATACTCCGGATTTTCTGGTATTAAATGGTACAAGCTACAGCGTGATCAGCCAGCTGATCACTGAGCATGGCCTGATGGATATTACGGATGTATTTGAGGGAAATGCCATCGGATCAGAGGAAGCGCTGAAAGATCAGATCGTAGGTGGCCTGCTGACATCCGGTACCTGCTCTCCTTATGGTGATGGAAAAATTTACCAGGCTCCCTTAAACGGGGCTCCGACAGGCCTGATCTATGATAAAAACCTGTTTGAAAAGAATGGCTGGGAAGTGCCGGTAACATGGGATCAGTTTTTTGAACTTGGAGATAAAGCGAAAGAACAGGGTATTGCGCTGTTTACTTATCAGGGTATTTACCCCAACTATCTTGCCAATATTCTGCTTCCTTCCATCGAATCCGCAGTGGGAGAGGAAGGCTTTAAAAAGATCACCAGTTACCAGGAAGGATCTGTAAAGGACAGTGCGGCTCTGGATGTTTTAAAAGATTTTGAAAAGATTGCAAAAGACGGTTACATGCTGGATGGTACGGTTGCCCTGAATCATACCCAGGCACAGCAGGAACAGCTGATGGATAAGGCTTTATTTATTCCCTGTGGAACCTGGATCGAATCGGAGATGGCTGATGCTCCCCGGGCCGACGGTTATGAATTTGCCATGGCACCCAGCCTTGTTCAGAAAGAAGGCGATACCAGATATCTGGCGGTTGCCATGGAGACCATGTCGATTCCGCAGGCAGCCAAAAATCCGGAGCTGGCAAAAGAATTTTTACGTTTCCTTTATACCGATGATTCTGTAAAACTTTTCGGCGAAAAGGCAAATGCAGTACTTGCCACAAAAACAGCTACGGAAATGGTAAAAGATTCCATCTCTGAAAGCATGTACAACATGTACCAGGTATTTAATGAAGATGGAGTGGTTGCAGTAGTACCGGCTTTTGACACCCAGGCACAGGGCAGTAAGATAGACCTGACAAGTGAGCTCTGGAATCCGGCAGGAGATGTTGTAAATGGAAATATGACGGCAGAGGATTGGGCAGACAGCATTGAAAATGCATTTGCACAGATCCGTTCAGAGCTGGATGCCGCAAAGTAAATTTCACCAGGGGATTGTATGAGTGCAGTGCACGAAACAATCAAATAGATGCAGCGATTCAGAGTGGTCTGGAAGGAGGGGCTCTGGATCGTTGCCATTTATGACAGGATTGCGAGGAGAAACTTATGAGAAAAATGACTTGTAAAAAAAGAAGCGTAAATCAACCGTCAAGATTGTTTTTATTCCTTTGTACGGCGCCTACACTCATTTTAACGGTGTATTTTATTCTGGTTCCGACGTTAAAAGCTTTTGTATTATCCTTTACAGATTCTACAATGCTTGGAATAAACGTTCATTTTGTCGGGCTGGATAATTACGCCTACATGTTTCATGATAAAAATTTTCTGCAGGCAATGGGAAATACCTTGAAACTGATGTTGATAGTTCCCATATGTACCCTGTTCTGCAGTCTGCTTCTCGCCTTTGCGGTGACACAGTGCAGGCTGAAGGAAAAAAGTATCTACCGGGTTTTGTTCTTTTTCCCGAGTGTGATCTCTCTGACCGTGGACGGTATTATCTGGTCTTTTGTATTTCATCCGACCATGGGAATTTTAAACAGTTTTTTAAACAGCGTGGGTCTTTCTGGACTGACACGTTCCTGGACAGGAGATACAAAGACAGCACTTGCCTGTATTGCAGTAACTCTGATCTGGCAGGCAGCTGGATATTATATGGTCATGTATGTGGCGGCTATGGATGGAATCTCAGCAGAGATCTATGAATCGGCTGTGATAGACGGGGCGAATGCCGCAGATAAACTGTTTCGCATCACACTGCCTCTGATTAAAAATATCATTGGGATTACCTGGGTTTTGAGCCTTTCGGGCACCCTGGGATTAAGTTATATTCTGGTGAAGATCATGACAGGAGGCGGACCAAACGGGGCGTCCAGTGTTATTTTACAGTATATTTATAAAATTGGCATGGAGCAGGGCTCCTATGGATATGCCATGGCATTGACAGTATTTATTACGGTATTCTCAGCTGTTCTTTCGGTGATATCCCAGTTGCTGATGAACCGGGAGAAAGGAGAGTAACAGAAAATGAAAAAACATACCATTCATTTAAAGAGCTGGCTTGTCCGACTGATTTTGATCCTTGTTACTATTTTTATGCTGTATCCGGTTTTCTGGAGCGTTTACTCTTCCTTTAAAACAAGTACAGAGTTTCTGGGAAATCCTTTTTCTCTTCCCTCATCTCTGGAATGGAACAATTATGTGCGGGCAGTTCAGAAATCAAATTTGTTTTCCAACCTGAAAAACTCTGTTTATGTTGTGGTTGTGGCCCTGATTCTGACAGCTCTTCTGGTGGTGCCCAGTTCTTACTGCATTGCGAGATTCCGCTTTTTCGGTAAGAAGCTGATGAAGACCTTGTATATGTCCATGATATTCATTCAGTTTTCCTGTATTATGATCCCGCTGTTTCTGCAGATGAATTCCCTGCATATGCTGAACAAACTGACGCCGTTGGCACTGCTGTATGCGATCATGCAGGTTCCTTTTTCCGTTTTCCTTCTGGGTGGGTTTATGGAAGGAATTGCGCGGGAGTATGAGGAAGCGGCTATGCTGGATGGCTGTGGATATCTGCGTACACTGGTATCGATCATTGTTCCCCTTGCCAAACCGGGAGTGGTAACTGTCCTGATGCTGTCAGCAATGGGAATCTGGAATGAATATATCGTTGCGCTGGTAATGATATCAGATCCGGCAAAACAGACGGTTCCTGTGGGTGTGGCAGCACTGTTTGAAGTGCAGAGATATTCGACAGACTGGGGGGCCCTGTTTGCTGCGTTGGTGCTGGTTTTGATTCCCACAGTTGTCCTTTATGCGATTGGTCAGCGTTACTTAATAGAAGGAATCAATGTAGGAGGAGTAAAAGGATAAATGATGAAGATACCAAGAAAAGAACATCCCAGACCGCAGATGCAGAGAGATACCTGGGAAACATTAAATGGAAGCTGGGAGTTTGCTTTTGATTTTTCAAAAAGTGGAATTGACAGGGAATTTTGGAAAAACGGAGAATATCCGGAGAAAATCATGGTACCGTTCTGCCCGGAGAGCAGACTGTCAGGAATCGGATTTACAGATTTTATACCGGCTGTCTGGTACAGAAGAACTTTTCAGATAGCGAAAGAAAAAATCCGGGGAAGAGTATTGCTGCATTTTGGAGCAGTAGATCATCTGTGCCGGGTGTGGATCAATGAGAAAGAAGCAGGGATTCATCAGGGTGGCTACAGTTCTTTTTGCATGGATATCACGGAGCTGGTAACAGAAGGGGAGAATGTGCTGGTTGTCTATGCGGAGGATGACAGCCGAAACGGTAACTATGGCCGTGGAAAACAAAGCAGACATTATAAATCGCATGGATGTTTTTATACCAGAACAACGGGAATCTGGCAGAGTGTCTGGCTGGAATTTGTGCCGGAAGCGTATATCAGCGGACTTAAGATAGAGACAGATGCTTTTCAGAAGAGGGTATTTGCCATGCTGGAGCTTATGGATGGAGAGGGCGCAGAACTCCAGTGTCAGATTTTTGATGGAGAAAAGGTAATTCAGGAACAGTCTGTGCGGACGGAAGGAAAAGCCGTTACCCTGGCGTTCTTTCTGCCGGACGCACAGCTTTGGACACCAGAAAATCCGCATCTTTACGATATGAAACTGTTTCTGAAAAAAAACGGTCAGACAGATGAACTGTACAGTTATTTTGGAATCCGGACGGTAGAATGGAAAAATCATACATTTTACCTGAATGGAAAACCGGTATTCCAGCGCCTGATCCTGGATCAGGGCTTTTATCCGGAAGGAATTTATACAGCTCCGACAGACCAGGATCTGATTCATGACATTGAACTGTCAAAAGAGCTTGGTTTTAACGGGGCAAGACTTCATGAAAAAGTATTTGAAGAACGGTTCCTTTACCATGCAGACCGGCTGGGCTATCTGGTCTGGGGGGAATATGGAAACTGGGGACTGGATGCTTCTCTGCCAGAAAGTCTGGGAATTTTTCTGCCAGAATGGCTGGAAATCCTGAAACGTGACAGAAACCATCCCTCCATTATCGGCTGGTGCCCTTTCAATGAAACTTTTGATGAACCGGTAGAAAAACCACGGCGGGCGCAGGATGATGAAGTGATCCGGAATGTTTATCTGGTGACAAAGGCTGTGGATAGTACCCGGCCGGTGATTGATGTCAGTGGATTTTATCATGTGGAAACGGATATTTATGATGTTCATGACTATGAGCAATATAAGGATGTTTTCTATGAAAGATATGGAAAAATGAATCCAGGTGATCCATGCTGGGAAGATGAAGAACACGGAAAACGCCAGAAATATGACGGAAAAACGCCGCTCTTTATGAGCGAATTCGGAGGAACCTTCTGGGCAACAGGAACAGAATATCAGCCTCAGCAGGATTCCGGCTGGTCAAAATGGAAGAATCCGGAATCCGAAGATGAGGTATGTGACCGCAGCGTAGGTCTTATGGAAGTACTGCTGAACAGCAAGGCATTCTGTGGTTACTGTTATACCCAGCTGACGGATATCGAACAGGAAATGAACGGACTTTATACTTACCGGAGAGAAAAGAAATTTTCGGATGAAAATTATCAGAGGATCCGGGAAATGAATCTCAGGAAAGCGGCAATAGAGGAAGCATAAGACAAAAGCAGGAAAAACGCTTATAAAAAGGCAGTTTTTCCTGCTTTTTCTATAGCAACAGAAAAACTCATAGCTGCAATCTGAAATTTTATAAAAACAGGATGACAAACTTCTTTTTTTGTGTTATGATAAGCACAAGCATTTATTTCTAATATTCTTTACAGCAAATGCTGTTTCTGTTTCCGCTGCGTTCGCAGCCTTAGAAATTTCCAATGCAACAGACAACTGAAAAGCAGGGAGGCTTCTGGCGGGAAACAGAAGGCTTCCGAACATAAAGGAGGACAAAGAATGGGTGAAATGAAAGTAAACCGTACTTACAAAGACCGCTTATTTCGTATGATTTTTAAAGATAGAGAGAAACTGCTGGAACTTTATAATGCCATGAATGGGACCAGTTATGAAAATCCGGAGGAGCTTCAGATTGTAACTCTGGAAAATGCGGTTTATTTGGCTATGAAAAATGACCTGGCGTTTTTGTTTCATGATGAATTATTTTTATATGAGCAGCAGTCCAGCAAAAATCCCAACATGCCATTGCGCTGTCTGTTTTATGTAAGTGACAGTTATTCTGCGCTGGTACATAAAGAAAATATTTACGGCTCCAAAAAGATTACACTTCCGGCTCCTACGTTTGTGGTTTTTTATAATGGAAAAGAAAAACTGGAGGAGGAAGGGGAACTGCGGCTTTCCGATGCGTTTGAAGAGAAGCTGGAACCGCCAAATCTGGAATTACGGGTGAAAGTAAGAAACATCAACATGGGAAACAGTAAAGATCTGTTTGAAAAATGCCGGGCGATACGAGATTATATGATCTTTGTTGATAAAGTAAGAAAATATTCACAGGAGAAAAAACTGGAGGAAGCAGTAGAGCAGACGATTGAAGAATGTCTGCAGGAGAATGTACTGGCAGATTTTCTCAGGAAAAGTAAAGCGGAGGTGAAAGTAGTGTGTATTTATGAGTATGATGCAGAAAGACAGAGGATTTTTGACCGGGAGGAAGGGTATGAGGATGGCTGTGCAGATGGACAGAAAGCGGAACGAGAGAGATGTATTCATATTTTAATCGGTGCTTACCAGGAATTTGGCCATTCATCCGCGGAATTGCAAAAGATCCTTCGTGAAAAATATCAGCTTACAGAAGAAGAGATGAAAAAATATATGGAAGAGTACAATGGAAAGGACGCAAAATGACATTAAGACATCTGTATATTTTCATAGCAGTATATCAGGAAATGAGTATCACGAAAGCGGCGGAGCGGCTTCATCTGGCACAGCCAAGGGTGAGCCAGGCGGTGAAGGAGCTGGAAGAGGAGTATGGTGTCCGGCTTTTTGAGCGGTTGAACCGGAAGCTGTTTGTCACGGAGAAGGGGGAGCGGTTGTATGATTATGCGGTTCATCTTCTGGAGCTTTCCCAGGAAATGGAGGAAGATCTCCTCTCTTCCGGAAATGGAGGGCGTATCCGGCTGGGATCCAGTATCACTGCAGGAGCCTTTCTGGTGCCGGAAAGAGCTGCCAGGTTTCAGGAGCATTATCCAGAGTGCCGGCTGGAAGTTTCTGTGCAGAATTCCGGCAAAGTCATCCGACAGGTTCTGAAAAATGAGCTGGATCTCGGAGTGATCGAGGACCGTGCAGAAGAGGAAATGCTGGTAAAAATTCCCTTCCGGGAAGACCGCCTCTATTTTCTTTGCGGCGCCAGTCATCCGCTGGCGGAAAAAGAACAGGTATCACTGGAAGAAATCTGCAGTTTTCCCCTGTTTCTCCGGGAAAAAGGAAGCGCAAGCCGGGAGATCACCGAGAATTATCTGAAAAACTGCCAGCTGTCCTGTCAGCCCCTGTGGGAGAGTGTGAGCAATGAGGCTCTGATTCAGGCCATCCAGAAAAATCCCGGAATTACTGTGCTTTCCGGGATGCTGGTAGAAAAAGAAATGGCAGAGGGAAAGATCAAAAACCTTCCCCTCTGCCCGGATGTGTTCTGTCGACAGTTTTCTCTGATCTATCACAGAAAAAAATATCTGACGGAATCCATGAAAAACCTGATTCAGTTGTTTACAGGAAAGAAATGTTTGCCGGAAAACTGACCGCTTCTTTGCATAAAAAGCATTACCGCTGCAGCTGGGCAGCTATCTCTCGGATCGTATCGCCGCAGGCGTCAAAGAACATCCGATAGCCTTCACAGAAGTAGTTGGTGTAAAGCCCGGTTTCCGGATGGAGGTCACGGCTTCTCTGGCAGCCTCCCCGGCAGAGCATATAATGAGGACAGGCGGCACAGCCTTCCGGAATCTTTCTGGAACGGCTGATAAAGCCGATGTTCTCCCGTTTCTTATCGATCACGTCTAAAAGATCCGGATTAAAATTCCCCAGCCGATATTCATCCAGCATATAAAAATCACAGGGATAAACGCTTCCGTCAGCTTCCACCACATACTGGATCCCGCAGATGCCGCGCTGTTCGCAGGCTTCGGCCTGATAGCCGGCAGCCAGGGCTACATAGTTTTCAAAGGTCCGGATAAAGGGCTGCCGGCCTTTCCGGAGATCCTTATACCAGAGCCGGAAAAGCCGGATCAGAAAAGAGCCGTACTGTTCCGGGTTCAGAGCGTAAGAAGTCTTTCCGTGGCCTTCCTCCATGGGATCCAGACAGGGGATGTATTGCTGGTAATGCCAGCCATTTTTCCGGTATTCTGCGTAGATCTCTTCGATCCGCTCCGCAATATCAGCAGTCACCACGGTCAGAATGTTGTAGTCCACCTGATACTGATCCATGAGATCGGCCGCGTGTTTGATCCGGGCATAAGTGCCGTTTCCAGCCTTGTCATGCCGGTGGGCATTGTGAATCTCCTCCGTTCCGTCCAGGGAGAGTCCCACAAGAAAATGATTTTCCTTTAAAAACTGACACCATTCTTCATTCAGAGCATAGCCGTTGGTCTGGAGAGCGTTGGAGACGGCCACATGATTTTTATTATACTGCTTCTGATATTCCATGGCTTTTCGGAAAAAATCCAGCCCCCGGAGCGTAGGCTCTCCACCCTGATAAGCATAGGCAGCAGATCCTTCTGCCCGAAGAAGCGTCCGGCGGATGATATTTTTCAGGGTTGTTTCCTCCATAAAACCGTAGGAGGAAACCTCCCTTTTGCTGGCTTCATCACAGTAAAAACAATAATCACAGCTCATGTTGCAGAGACTGGAAGAGGGCTTTAAAAGCACACTGATGGGTGGCATAAAATGAAACTCCTTTCGGGAAATAAGTCTTATTTTCCAGTATAAGACTCTGGGGGGAAAATGGCAAGAAGCTTTGTCTGTTGTTTGACTTTTCGGGGGAAGTCTGGGATAATGTTTGCAGAAAACAGGAGGGAGGACAAAGATATGAAACTTTTGGTAGCAGATGATGAGCGCTGGATCCGCAAAGGGATCATAAAAATGATCGATCTTGAAAGATTCAGTTTTGAAGAAGTTCTGGAAGCAGGAACCCTGAAAGAATATGAAGAAAAATTTCTGGAAGCCAGGCCAGAGATCGTCGTATCCGATGTGCGTTTTCCAAATGGAACCAGCTGCGAGCTTTGCCAGAAACTTCATCAAAAGCTGCCGGAGTCAAAGTTTGTCATGCTTTCCGGATATAATGATTTCCAGTATGTGAAAGCGGCTCTGGGATATAAGGCGGTGGACTATCTTTTAAAACCGGTGGATAAGGACGTTCTCAATGAAACGATCGGCCGGGCCGTACAGGAATGGAACGAAGAACAGCAAAAATCGGAGAAACCAAGAATAGAAGCGGGGCCTGTTTCCCTCAAAAACGGAGAACAGATCATCCGCCGGGTAATGAGTGAGATTCAGAAAGACTGTGCCAGCCGTTTTACCCTGGGGGAACTGGCGGAAAAATATCATATCAGCGAGGCTTATTTTTCCAACCTTTTTACAAAAACTGCCGGGATCGGACTCATGAACTATATCATGATGGTCCGGGTGGAGAAGGCGAAAGCGCTCCTTTTGCAGACGGATTATAAGATTAATGATATCGCTTTGGCTGTCGGCTATGAAGACACCCGCTATTTTGCAAAAGTTTTCCGGAAGATCGCCGGGGAGTCCCCCACGGATTACCGGTTAAGGGAGAGAAAAGAACTGGAAAGAGAAGAGAGAGAATAAACGATGGGAAAACATGAGACCAGTATCTACCGGAAGGTCATCATAACTTTCACCGTGATCCTGCTGGGTGTTCTGATCCTGGTGGGAGCGGTGGTGAACCGGTTCTGTATGTCTTTTATCAAGGAGCAGAGGATCACCTATAATACCCAGGTGCTGGGTGAAGTGGAGTATGAATTCAAGGAACTTTATATGCAGATGAATCAGCTCCTGACCTCTCTTGGAGAGATCAGCTATACGGCGCCGCTGGATGAGTCGACTTTTCAGAAGATCAAAGCGGACGTGGAGTTTGAGGACAGCATCCAGAACATGGTTTATCTGAACGGGTTCAACAATTTCTGTGAGGGAGTCCTTTTTTACGACAGCGAGGAGGAGCTTCATTATGTGGGAACCGGGCCTTTGACAAAGGGTTATTCTTTTTCCGATGATGAATATTTCAGCGGAATTACCACGGAAATGAGTTACTGTGCCGTCATCGGCCCCATGCCGGAGCAGTACAAACCGGAGCATATCCAGAAAAATACGGTGGTAGGTTTTTCCAAGAGGAAAATGGGAAAACAGGTGGAAGGGAGCCTTCCGCCCTTTGTCATGGTGGCGGTGAAATTCAATAAGATCGAAGAGATGCTGGATAAACTTTTATCGACAAATACCGGCTTTTTCCTCATGGATCAGACAGGAGCCCTGCTGGATTCTGCCAGCCTTTCCAGTCTGAACTGGTCCGATGAAACTCTCAATGAGGCGAAAAAGAAGATTCTGAAGAATCAGGAACATACCCAGACCATTTCCAAGGACGGCATTCTCCTGACCAGTATCAGGCTGAACAATTACGGCTGGATCCTTTCTGTGGCGGACTCGGAGGAGGTTCTTTTTAAGGATATCAACCATCTGACCCGGACGGTGGAGCTTCTGATCGGAATTGTGGGAAGTCTGGGCGTGCTTGCGGCGATCTTTTTTTCCAGGAAAATTCTGTTCCCCATTGAGCTTCTGAAAAACATGGTAAATGAGATCGGAAAAGACGATAAAACTTACCTGGAAGAAGCTTCTGGTGATGAAGTGGGAGAGGTCCGTGCCCTCTTGAACAGCATGAAGAAAAAGATCCAGGATCTGAATGCAAAACAGTACATCCTGGAGGTCCGGGAGCGGGAGGCGGAGATACGGATGCTGCAGTCCCAGATCAATCCGCATTTTCTTCACAATACTCTGGACAATATCTACTGTATCGCCCAGATCGAGGATATCGAACCTATCGAGATCCTCACGAAAAGTCTGTCGGAAATGATGCGCTACAGTGTAAATAACAAAAATATGTACGCAACGCTGGCGGAAGAGATGCATCATGTGAAAGCCTATGTGAAGATCATTAACATCCGTTACGAGGACAGTATTCAGCTGGTTTTTGAGATTTCGGAGGAGCTTCAGAAGGCCTGTGTGGTCAAGCTTCTGCTTCAGCCTCTGGTGGAAAATGCCTGCGTGCACGGGATCCTTCCCAAGCCGGAACAGAGAGGAAACATCTGGGTGAAGGCTCTGCGGGAGGAGGATAAGCTGGAGCTTCGGGTGGAGGACGACGGAGTCGGTGTCACGGAAGAACTCTGCGAATCTTTGAATAAAGTGATGCAGGAGAAGGTCCGGAGCATTCGCACGCCGAAAAATAAAGGTTTCGGAATCGCTCTGGTAAATGTGAACGACCGGATACGGCTTTTGGACGGCATGGAATACGGAATCCGGATGGAAAAAAGGCCGGAGGGCGGGACCTGCGTGATCGTGACCCAGAAGTATGGGACAGAAATTCCTGGAGAAAATATCGAAAAATAATACCCAAAAAGCGAAGGAGCAGGGCAAGATTCCTTCGCTTTTTACGCATCTGGATAAAAAGATTGTCAGATATGCACAGAAAATCAAAAAATAGTACCCCTAAATGCAAAAAAACGTCTACAGAAAAAGAAAGCCCTTCTCCGATATAATAGAGAAAAAGGAGGAGGGAACATGAAAAAGAAAATAACCCTGAGAACGATAAAGCCATATTTGTTTTTGATCCCGATTTTCAGTCTGCTGATCATCTTCAAATACATCCCGTTTGGAATGGCCATCGAGAAATCATTTTTTAACTGGAACGGGGCCAACATGAATGAATTTATCGGTTTTCAGAATTTTGTGGAGGCTTTTCAGGATAAGATCTTTCTGGAAAGCATAAAGAAAGCCTTTGTGGTCATGGTTGTTCAGGTATTGATCGTTATAACGGTGCCGTTGATCACAGCCGAACTTCTGTATGCGGTGAAGTCAACCCGTGCCCAGTATGTGGTTCGTACGGCCTTTACTTTTCCCATGGTTGTTCCTTCCGTTGTCATTATCCTGTTATGGAAATGGATTTTAAATGGAGATACAGGTGTGCTGAACGCCTTCCTGAAAGGCATCGGACTTTCTTCACTGGCGCAGCCCTGGCTTGGAAGCGCGAAGACAGCACTGGGTTCCATTTTGGCTGTTGGTTTTCCCTGGTTGGGGATGGTTTCCCTGGGCGGAATGCCTTTCCTGCTCTACTTTGGAGCGCTGCAGTCGATTCCGAGAGACCTTTTTGAGGCGGCTGATCTGGACGGCGTAAACCTTTTCCAGAGAATCCGCTGCATCGATCTTCCGATGCTGGCCAGCCAGATCAAGCTGATGGTCACTCTGGCGATCATCAATTCTTTGCAGATTTTTGACGTAGTATTTATCCTGACAAAAGGCGGTCCTGGAACATCCACGATGGTTCCGGCAGTATACATGTATGAGCAGGGCTTTTCCTACCGGAGAATGGGATACTGCTCCGCACTGGGAACGATACTGTTCCTGCTGATCATGCTTCTGACTGTCTTCAACAACAAGTTCTTGAAAAACACGGAAACCATGGATTAAGGAGGAGATCATCATGAAAAAAGCAGCATCTGTTTTAGGCAGAGTTTTTCTGGGATTTATCCTGTTTTTAACCCTGGTACCCTTTTATCTCCTTCTCTCCAACTCATTCAAGTGGAGCGAGGAGATCGTAAAGAAACCCTTTACGCTGCCTGCCGAATGGCATTTTACAAACTATGCGAAATCCGTGGTGCAGGTCATCCATCCCATGGCAAATACGCTGCTGGTAACGATCTGCGTTATTGTTATCGTCCTGATTGTGGGAACGCTGGCAGCCTATACCTTTGTAAGATTTCATTTTAAAGGATCCACGTTTTTGTATCTGGCCATCATGGCGCTTCTGATGATTCCGGGCTTCGTGCTTCTGATCCCGCAGTTCATCCAGATCACAAGACTTCAGATGTACAATACTTTCTGGGGACTGATCTTTCCGCCGGCGGCCGCAAGCTCCGCCACGGCGACGTTCCTTCTTCGGACCTCCATGGAAGGCCTTTCCAAGAGCCTTTTCGAGGCGGCGGATATGGAAGGAGCCGGAGATCTCCAGATTCTGACGAAGATCGTGGTACCCCTTTCCAAACCGACGATCTCCACAGTGACGATCATGACGGGACTGTCTGCCTGGAACAATTATCTCTGGCCGCTGGTTTCCACAACGGGAGAAAATACCCAGCAGATCGCAGTAGCGCTGACCAAACTGGTCCGCTCTTCCGTAGAAGGAAACGGAATCATGTTTGCCGGTTATGTGACGGCATCACTTCCGCTGATCCTGCTGTTCTGTTTCGCAAGTAAATCCTTTGTGTCCGGTCTGACACAGGGGGCCGTAAAAGGCTGAAGCTGTATAGTGTAAAGCACAAAAGTGCGATTACTATAGGAAAACGAGAAAATGTAAGAAAAAGAAGGAGGAAATCAAATGAAAAAGAGAAATGTAGCTGTATTGACAGCAATGCTTTGTGCAGGAATGACTGCCGGACTGTTTACGGGTGTGAATGCAAAAGCAGATGGAGTGAAACTGGTTTTTGCACAGGATCTGGATACCGGAGAGAAAGCCAACAACGTGATGAATGAGATTCTGAGCGAGTACACCGAGAAGACAGGAACAGAGATCCAGTTCGAGTCTCTTCCGTCAGCCGATTACCGTACCTGGCTGATGACCCAGTTCGCAGCAGATCAGGGACCGGATGTCTACACCGGTATCATTTACGACATGTCATCCGATTACCAGAGTGGATATCTGAGCAACTTTAAAGATCTTTATGATCAGGAAAGCGCTTATGATACCGGAAAAGCATGGAAAGATACCCTGCCGGATTACATCCGTGAGAGAATGTATCTCACGGCAGACGATGTTCCCGGTTATCCCACCGCTACCGCTGTTGTTCGTATTTTCTATAATAAGACCATGCTGGATCAGGTAGGAGCAGAGGTTCCGGAGACCTGGGCTGACTTCATGGATGTGTGCCAGAAACTGAAAGATGCAGATATCACTCCCTTTGCTTTCCCGAATGCAACCATCGGCGACCTGTCCTGGCTGTGGTTCAACAACTCCGTATGTAGCCAGATGGACCCGGGAATCGTGGATGAGCTGGATGTATCCGGAAACGGTTATGTAGAGCTCGCTGAGATCTGCAAGGGAATGGACGAAGGAAAGATCGACTTTACAGATGAGAACCTGAAAGCAAGCTTTGAGCTGATGAAAGATTTCTCCCAGTACTGGACTTCCGATTACAACGGACTGGATCAGTCTACCGCAGTTGATATGTTCGCAAGAGGCGAGGTTGCCATGGTTCAGGCTATGAGTACCAAGCTGGAATCCGTTGAAGCGGTCGTAGGCGACAGCTTCGAGTACGGCGTAATGCCGGTTCCGGTAATCACCGATGAGACACATGAAGGCGCTCTTGGAAAATCCGTTATCCTGGGTGGTCAGCCGGATATCATCTTCGGTATCAACAAATCCCTGGAAGAGGATGAGGAAAAATACAACGCAGCTCTTGATTTTGTACAGTATATGTCTTCTCCTGAAATCCAGCTTCGTCTGGCAGAGGAGCTCTGCAGAATCCCGCTGGCAAACACCGTAGAGCTTCCGGAAAAACTCGCAGGCTTCAAGATCACCGAGGAACCGCTCCGTATGGCATGGTACACCGGTATCAATGAGAAACTGAGAAACTACTTCCACAGAGCAGGTCAGGAATATCTCTCTGATTCCATCACCGTGGATGAGTTTGCAGAGACCATGAACGATTCTTATAAAGAAGTTCTGGATGAGATCAAGACAGAGAACGGCTGGAGTGCAGATAACAATTACGGAATGTAAAAAGTAAATAAAAACAGGCGCCATTGGTTACAGGCCATGGCGCCTGTTTTAAAAAGTGGAGGAAAGTAAGATGAACAAAAAACCAAACGTGATCTATATTCTGGCGGATGATATGGGATACGGTGATATCAGCGCTTTCAATGAGAACTGCCCGTTCACGACGCCGAATTTTGATGCGATGTGCGAAAACGGCCTGCGGTTTACGGATGCCCATGCGTCCTCCGCTGTGTGTACGCCGTCCAGATACAGCATCCTGACCGGCCGGTATAACTGGCGGTCCAGACTGAAATCCTATGTGGTGGGCGGTTACTCTGAGCCCCTTCTGGAGAAGGGCAGAAAGACGGTGGCCGATCTTTTCCGGGAGCAGGGCTACCATACGGCCATGGTTGGGAAATGGCATCTGGGAATGAATTTTACCAAAACGCCGGAGTTTACAGAGCTTCCGGATTTTGATGCCTGCAAGGGTGTGGATTACAGCGCTTCGATCGAGGATTCCCCGGTGACAAACGGCTTCGACTATTTCTTTGGAATCAGCGGCTCTCTGGATATGCCGCCCTATATTTATATCGAAAACGACCGCTTTACGGAGCTTCCGGACCGGGAGACCGTGGGAACCGGCAAGAAATATTGGAGAAAAGGCCCCACCGGAAAAAATTTCCATCATGAAAATGTGCTGGATGAGCTGACAGACAAGGTGCTGGAAAAAATCGAAGAGTACAAAGAGGAGCCGTTTTTCCTCTATTTCCCCATGCCAGCGCCTCATACGCCGATCCTTCCGGCACCGGAATTTCAGGGAAAATCCGGAACCAATGAGTACGGCGATTTTGTCCTCCACTGCGACCATGTAGTGGGAAGAGTTGTGGAAAAACTGAAGGAGACGAGACTTTTTGAAAATACCATCCTGATCTACACCTCAGACAACGGCTGCTCTCCCATGGCAAACTATGAGGAGCTGAAAGCAAAAGGCCACAATCCCAGCTATGTCTTCCGCGGAACGAAAGCGGATATTTACGAGGGCGGCCACCGCATTCCGCTGATCGTACAGTGGCCCGAAGCCATCAAAGCAGGCGGCTGCTGTGACCGGATCGTCTGCCTCTCCGATCTCATGGCTACCATGGCAGATGTGCTGGGCGTAGATCTTCCCGACACCTGCGCCGAGGACAGCGTGAGCAACCTGCCTCTCTGGAAGGATCCAGGGAGTCCGGAAGTGCGGAAGGATATCGTTCATCAGAGCATCGACGGTTCTCTGTCCATCCGTCGCGGACAGTACAAACTGGAGCTCTGCCCGGGTTCCGGCGGCTGGTCCGATCCGCTTCCGGGAAAAGAAGACCCGACAGCTCCGAGATTCCAGCTCTACGATCTTTCCATGGATATCAGCGAGCGCCGCAACGTCATCGAAGACCATCTGGAGCTGGCCAGCGAGCTCAAGGAAGTTCTGAAAGGTTATATTGAAAATGGCCGCAGCACCCCCGGCGCCCCCCAGTCCAACAACGGACAGCGGATCTGGAATACGATTGGATGGCTGGATGAAGAAGACGGAGGGGAGATTAAGATTTATAAATAAGATTGTGAAAAGTCTTAATCACCCGGAAAACCTGCTCCACAGCAGCTTCCATATTTTCCATGGCCTGCCGAGGCTCCATGGCTTCTTCAAGACTTGTCACTGTGCGTAGGATCGGGAAAAAGGCGTCGATTCCGGCTTCGTTGCAGGCGGAAGCATCGGGAGTGACGCAGCCGGAAAAAGCGAGAACTGGTTTGCCGTACTGTTTGGCAGTCTTTGCCACGCCGATGGGGGCTTTGCCAAAGACGGTCTGTCCGTCCAGGCGGCCTTCGCCGGTAATGACAAGGTTGGCGTCTTTTACATAGTCAGCGAGGCTGGTTTCCTCCAGGACGATCTGAATGCCGGACTCCAGTTTTCCATGAAGAAAGGTCAGAAAAGCGAAGCCTAAGCCTCCGGCGGCGCCTGCGCCGGGATAAGAAGAATCAGTTTTTGGGTATTTTTCAGCTGCAAGGGCTGCATAGTGGGCGAGCCACTGGTCCATTTCCCGGATCATGGCTTCGTCGGCTCCTTTTTGGGGCCCGAAAACGGCACTGCAGCCCTTTTCTCCGCAGAGAGGATTGGTTACATCACAGGCGATGCGGAAGGTACAGTTCTTAAGCTCCGGGAGGGCATTTTTATCATCAATAAAAGCCAGATCTTTAAGCCCCAGAGCACCGGAGCGGATTGGCGCTCCGTTTCCATCGAAAAGAGAAAATCCGAGGGCCTGGAGCATACCGGTTCCGCCGTCGTTGGTGGCACTTCCGCCGATGCCAATGATGAAATGGCGGCAGCTCTTTTCGATGGCATCCCGGATGACTTCACCCACGCCAAAAGTCGTGGTGAAGAGGGGATTCCGCTCTGAAACTGGTACAAGAGTGATCCCGGCGGCTCCGGACATTTCAATAATGGCGGTCTTTGTTTTTTCTATGATTCCATAGTGGCAGAGCACAGGTGCGCCCAGAGGGCCCGTGACAGAAACTTCCATATTTTTTCCGTCACAGGCAGCAACCAGGGCGTCCACAGTGCCTTCACCGCCGTCTGCTAGCGGGCGGATGATACATTCTGCATCAGGAAAAACTCTCCGGATTCCGGCAGCGACACTGTTTCCGGCCTCCAGGGAAGTCAGACTTCCTTTAAAAGAATCGATGGCGATAACTGCTTTCATAGATTTCACTCCTTTTATACTTATTGTGCAGGCACGAATGATTTTCTGACTGTTTGACTCTGGCATCATTATAGCAAATTTGCTATAATTTTGGGGAACGATTTAAAGCTGTACCGTTCATGAGGGTTTTGAACGCTTATCATTTGCCAGAAAGGAAGACAGAATATGCCGAAAATTATCATAACAGGAAGAAATTTCACTGAGCCCGATGACGGGGCCCTTCAGATGCTGAAAAATGCAGGCTATGAGGTTATCGATTTGGGAAAGCTGGGAATGGCTCACGGAACCCCGGAAAAAGAAGTGGCCGAGGCGGTAAAGGACGCGGATGCTGTGATCGCAGGACTGGAACCCTATACAGAGGGCGTTCTTTCGGTCTGCCCGAAGCTGAAACTGATCTCCAGGCGGGGAATCGGTTATGATTCTGTGGATGTGGAGGCCTGCCATCGTCATGGCGTGACGCTCTGCCGGACGGCAGGAATGGTGGAGGGCTCCGTGGCGGAGCAGGTCATGGCCTACATTCTCTATTTTGCCCGGCGGATCGATCTTCAGAATCAGTATATGCAGGAGGGGCAGTGGAAGCGGCTCATGATGCCGGGGGTCAAGACCCGGACCCTTGGTCTGGTGGGATTCGGAGGTATCGGAAAAGAGATCGCCCGCAGGGCAGCTGCCTTTGATATGAAAGTCCTGTATTACTGCCGTCATCCGAAAAAAGAATGGGAAGAAATCTACCATGCCCGCTATGCGGAGCTTAGTGAGCTTCTGGCGGCCAGCGACTATGTGTCCGTGAACTTGCCTCTGACGGAGAGTACCCGGGGACTCTGTGGAAAAGAATTTTTCGGAAAAATGAAACAGGGCTCTGTCTTTATCAATATCGCGAGAGGAGAGGTGGGAGATCCGGAAGCTTTGAAGGAAGCGCTTGACAGCGGTCATCTTTCCGGGGCTGGCGTGGATGTTTTCGCGACGGAACCCTGTACGGATTCGCCCCTCCGAGGTTGCGAGAATGCGGTTCTGACGCCCCATACAGCGCCCTACACGGTGGAAAATTTTGCCGGAATGAACGAACTGGCGGCCAAAAACGTCATTGATTTCTTCCAGGGCTGTCTGGCAGAAAAGATGATCGTAAAGTGACAGGCATCAATTAAAAAACGGAAGATATATATGTAGAGAGAAACTTTCCGGAGAAGTGATTTGAACTTTCTGGTATTTCTGTCGACATATATTCTTCCGTTTTTTATTTTTTATGTAGTTGCCTATGGACTCTGGAAAGGCCGGAACGTCTATCAGGCTTTCGTGGAGGGAGCAAAAGGTGGTTTTCACACGGCGCTTGGCATTCTGCCCACACTGGTTGGCCTTCTGGCTGCAGTGGGAGTCCTCCGGGCCTCCGGCTTTCTGGATCTGATCTCCGGTCTTCTGAAAACCCTTTTGAAAGGCACCGGCTTTCCCGCGGAGCTTCTGCCCCTGGTCATCGTCCGTCTTTTCTCCAACAGTGCCGCCACCGGCCTGGCTCTGGACCTTTTCAAAGCTCACGGCCCGGATTCTACTCAAGGCCTTCTGGCTTCCCTTTTCTTAAGCAGCACAGAGACGGTTTTCTACACGATGAGCATCTATTTTATGAGCGTCAAAATAAAAAAGACCCGATACACCCTGCCGGGCGCTCTCTTGGCAACCCTGGCGGGGATTGTGGCGAGTGTGGTGCTGGTATCGTTTATACAGTGACAACCTCGACGTTTTTTCCGCTGAAAGCAACGCCGTATTTGATGATATTTTTTATGCCTGCATCAAGAAGAGGAACATCATAATGCGTCTCTTCAATCTGCAGGATAGCTTCCTTGGCCAGGTTTTTAAGCTCTTCCGGAGAGGCCTTTTTTACTGCTTTTAATTCAATGATAATTCCAGGCAGCTGCATTTCCGGTATAGATGGATTCCTGAACCCCGATGGCAGAAGCTTGCGGAAGAATATTGGAGAGTGTATTCAGGATTTCACTTTGATAAACAAAGCGGATTTCTCTGTTTGGAAGAGCAACCTCGCACATAGTTCCGGCGCCGAAGGGCTGATTGGTACCGGTGGTTTTCAGATATCCCGACACCAGGAGGAAACTGTAGATGGAAGAAGGGTTGCTCCTGATCTGCGGATAGATTACGCTGGTATCGATATAAGTAAGAAGAGTCTCACCCTGGAGGAGTTTTGAGAGCTGCTCATAAGTGGAAGAGTTTGCTTCTGTCAGGATCTCTCCGATAATATCATTGTTGCTGGTAGAAACCCAGTAGGCTCTTGCTTCACAACCATTGTTGAAGTAATTGATAACGGATCAGGGGTTAAAAATTTCCGTATTGCCAAAGCGGTAGCCGTCATACCAGTTGCAAATTTCCCGGATCTTATCAGAGGCATGGTAATAAGCTGCCATTTCTGTGATCTCATCTCTGGTGAAGCCAAAGTATTCACTGTATTTTCGATCAAGAACGGAATTTACGACCAGATTGTTCAGTCCGCTGAAAATACTTTCTTTGGCGACACGGAGAATTCCGGTAAGAAAGCCGTAAGCCAGATGGCGGTTGTCTTTAAGGCCTGCGCTGAAAAAATTTCGCATGAAAGAGACAAGCGGTTCATAAAAACCTTTCATATAGCCCTGCTGAATCGGTGTGTCGTATTCATCAATGATAATAATTGCGGCTTCCTTATAGTGTTTGTGAAGCATTTCAGAAAGCAGTTTCAGGGAAGAAATAACATCCGTTGTGGTGGCTGTTCCGGTGAGCAGTATATAATGAGAAAAAGAAAAATAGAAACTTTCAAAATTTTTTATGAGGCCTGTTTTTGATTGTCTTTTATTAGTGCAATGGATATAATAAACATAGAAATAAAAGTAAGAAAGGTGGAGCAGATCATGGAAAAAATACAGGATATGGATTTAAGAAAAATGTTGCTGGAATTGGAAGAAAAGCTGCAGCGTGTATATGGAAATAAGCTAAAAGCTGTTATTTTATATGGATCTGTTGCACGGGGAACTGCTACGGAAGAATCAGACATTGATATTATGGTTTTGGTAGATGGAACTGCTCAGGAATTACGAACGTTTGAAGATCAGCTGAGTGATGTTTCTACCGATATCTCTATCAAATATTTTAAGGTTTTTTCTATTATAGATATCAGTTATCAGGAATATATGCGATGGGTGAATACATCGCCGTTTTACAGAAATGTTTCAAAGGAAGGAGTGATTTTATATGCAGCTTGATATAAAAACACTTTCTGAATATCATTTGAACAGAGCAAAAGAAGATTTGGAGGCGGCTCGGGGAAATCACCAGTTGGGATTTTACAAAGTAGCGATCAACAGATCTTATTACGCTATCTTTCATGCAATCAGAGCAGTGAATATCTGGGATGGCTTCGATGCCTCAAAACATAGCTCCGTAATCGCACATTTTAACCAGTTTTATGTGCATGAAGGAAAATTTGATCGTGATACTTACAAGCTGATAGACAGTGCATACCGTATCCGGGAAAAGTGTGATTACTCAGATTTTTTATAGCCTCAAAAGAAGATGCGGAGAAGCAGATAGCAAACGCAGAAGAGTTTATCAGAAGAGTTGAGAAGTTTTTTGAGGAAAATGAATAAGGAGTAGATTTTTCCGGATTGAAAAATCATTTATGAGAGTGGTTATAAACTTACTAAAATTTCCCACACCGATATGGTGTGTTGCACCTTGAAAATTGAATTTTCAAGGTGCAAATTCCATTTTAGGTATGGGAAGTATTAGTTACACTTAAAATAAAACTTCCAGAAACCTCGCTATTTATAGCATTTCTGGAAGTTTATTTTATTTAAAGTTATAAAACTCAGCCATCACTCCGCGGAATCCGGTTCGTAGTATATTCCGTGGGAGTCATGTGCTTATAGTGCCGGAAAACTTTGATAAAGTAGCTGGAATCATAGAAACCGCAGCTATGGGCGATCTCTGTGATCGTTTTATCTGTGTAGGAAAGCTGCTCGCAGGCTACCTCGATCCGGTAATAATTCAGATAATCCATAGGTGTGCGGTCGGTAAATTCTTTGAAATAACGGCAAAAATAGCTGGGATTCAGGTTCGCACATCTGGCAAGGGTGGTAAGACTCAGATTTTCATTGTAGCGTTCCTCAATCAGGGAAAAGACGGGTTTTAAGCTGGAAAAACGCCTGGATTCCTTAGATACCGTATTTTTCCGATAATAATTCTGAGAAAAAAGCGCTCCAAACAGCAGATAGGTACAGCCATAGAGGGAGAGGGCATAACTTTTTGGTTTGCTCCGCAGAAGATCCAGCATCTGATCGATGAGCTGATTAATGTCCGTAAATGAGGCGGGAAAGAAATTCCGGACAAGAATTTTGGAATTTAAAAGATCTGTCAGGGCCTGCTCATACTGCCTGGTGGAATGGGAAAAGACCGTTTCCAGATCAATAAGGATACATTCATAGATACAGTCCTCATTGGGTGAAGGAGCTCCGCCGTGGGTGAGGCCGCCCTGGATCAGTGCTGTGTCTCCTGCGTTGAGTCCAAGAAGGCAGTTATCCAGCTGTAAATGAAACTGTCCCTGGAAAACGTGTACGATCTCAAACAGAGGGTGCCAGTGATAAGGCATGGTATATCTCGGGTGAATCGGGGTTACACGGTAAAAGTAATAGGGAAAATCCAGGGAGCCATGTTTTTGTTGCTCCGGGTAATCTAAATATTTCATAAATGAGATCCTCCTTCTTTTTAAGAGAGTGACAGCTACACCCATTGACATCCTATTATATCAGAAAAAGTAAATATTTTACTATTTTCTGGCAAAAAAATAAAAGCAGGAACAGAAAAAACAGGGTAGTATAAAAACTGGAAGGGGGAAAAATCATGAAACGTCAAAATCTCTGGAAACGCATGAAAAAATGCTATGTTTTATACCTGTTTCTGCTGCCTGCATTTCTTATGATTGCAGTATTTTGCTATGCACCCATGTATGGTGTGCTGATGGCTTTTCAGAACTATTCTCCAAGTAAAGGGATTACCGGAAGCAGCTGGGTAGGACTGAAATGGTTCCGGACATTTTTTAACATGCCAAGATTCTGGCAGATCGTGAAAAATACTCTGACGATCAGTCTTTATTCCCTGATAGCCGGATTTCCGATTCCGGTAATTCTTGCTTTGATGATCAACAGTGTGAGAAATACCAGATTTCAGAAAGTAACACAGACCATTACTTATATGCCGCATTTTATTTCTGTGGTAATTCTGGTGGGGATGCTGACAACCTTTCTCTCCCCGCGCTCCGGTTTTTTAAGCCATATCCTGACTTTCTTCGGAGCTTCCGAAGAGGCTTTTTATATGGGAGATGCAAAAGCTTTTCCACATCTCTATGTCTGGTCAGGAATCTGGCAGGACATGGGCTGGAGTTCCATTATTTATCTGGCGGCTCTTGCAGGCGTAGATCAGTCTCTGCATGAAGCGGCAAAAGTGGATGGTGCCACGAAGCTTCAGAGAATCTGGCATGTAGATCTTCCTGCGATTGTTCCGACCATGGTGATCCTTCTTATCATGAGTGTGGGAAGTGTCATGAGCGTTGGATATGAAAAAGTATTTCTGATGCAGAATAACCTGAATATTACGGCTTCGGAAGTTATTTCCACCTATGTGTACAAGATCGGCTTACAGCAGCAGCAGTACAGTTATTCTGCAGCCATTGGTCTTTTCAACAACGGAATTAATTTTATTCTTCTTGTAGTAGTTAATCAGGTTTCCAAGAAACTGTCTGGTTCCAGTCTGTGGTAGAAGGGAGGAATACAGGATGAAAAAGCCGGGAAGTGATCAGGTTTTTGATTTTATAAATATTACGATCCTGCTGATCCTGATTGTGATCATGGCGTATCCGATCTATTTTGTTCTGATCGCATCAGTATCGGATCCTACCTATGTAAACAGTGGCCAGTTTCTTCTGTGGCCCAAAGGCTTCAGCCTTCTGGGATACCGGAAAGTATTTGAAGACAACCGTATCTGGATCGGTTATTTCAATACGCTGATCTATGTGATCGGTGGCTGTATCCTGGGAGTCATGATTACCATGATGGCAGGTTTTGCCTTATCCAGAAAGGAACTTCCCTTCCGGGGATTTTTCATGGGGTATTTCGTTTTTACCATGTATTTCGGCGGAGGCCTGATCCCCTTTTATATGGTAATGAAGACGCTTCACCTGACCAATACCAGAACGCTGATGGTTCTGATCAGTGCAGTTTCGGTTTATAACATTATCGTGACCCGTTCCTTTATGGAAAATACCATTCCGGAAGAGCTGCGGGATGCAGCCAAAGTGGATGGCTGCGGAGACGGATATTTCTTTTTCCGCATTGTTATGCCGCTGTCGAAAGCAATTATGGCTGTACTGGTGCTGTTTCTGGCAGTATCTTACTGGAATTCTTATTTTAATCCTATGATCTTTCTGACGGATCGTTCCAAGTATCCGCTGGCATTATACCTTCGGGAAATCCTTCTGACAACTTCTACCAATGCTTCCACCTCCAGGGAACTGGATCCGGCAGCGGCGATGAAGCTTCAGACCATGGCGCAGGTCATCAAATATGGAGTGATCGTAGTTTCTACCCTGCCGATCATCTGCGTCTATCCTTTCCTTCAGAAGTATTTTGTCAAGGGAGTTATGATCGGATCCGTCAAAGGATAAGCAGCTGAAAAAGAGAAAAAACAAGGAGGAACATTATGAAGAGAAAAGGAATTGCGGCATTACTGGCACTGTCTATGGTACTGGCAGCAGGTGGAACCGGAGGAATGAAGGTTTCAGCAGCAGAGGATACGGTAACTTTTAAAATTGCAGTTCTCCTGAATCCTCTGAATAAGGATGAAGATTTTAACAATCAGGAGGCTTATAAAAAAGCAGAAGAGGCAACCGGTGTTCATATTGAGTGGATTCCTCTTTCAGCAGCTGAGGCAGGGGATAAGACAAACATCATGCTGGCTTCTGACCTTCCGGATGCTTTTCTTGGACTGATCGGTGAGGGACAGATCGCCAACAATATGGATTCTTTCCTGGATTTGACCCAGGATGATCTCCTGAAAACCAACGCTCCCCATGTGGTATCCGATTATGAAAAACTCAGCAACGGTCTGGATATTGTAACCTGGCCGGACGGTTCTATCCGTTCCCTGCTTACCGGAACGCAGACCAGCTTTGAGAATGATGCGGAAGGAATCATGTTCATCAATAAGGAATGGCTGGATAATGTAGGTATGGAGGTACCGACAAATATTGATGAATTTTATGAGGTAATGAAAGCTTTCCGCGACCAGGATGCGAATGGCAATGGAGATGCTTCTGATGAGATTCCTTTTGAGCCTTCCCAGAGTGACTGGTGCTCCAAGATCATGAACGTGGCAAATCCCTGGGGAATTGCCGGAACAGACAGCAGTGATGAGAGCGCTTATAAGATGGTAAAAGACGGCAAGGTAGTCGGAACTGTCAACACAGATGAGTTCCGTTCTTTCCTGGAATATGCCCACAAACTGGTAGACGAAGGCCTGATGGACAAAGAAGCATTTTCTCAGACTTCTGAACAGTATCATTCCAAAATCAACGAAGGCGTGGTAGGATGTTATTATACCTGGTCTCCATATGCAGATATGAGTGAAGCTGAGGCTGAAAAATGGGTAGAAGTTCCGCTGTTTGATGATGGGGAAGGCCATTATATGAAGACGGGATCTCAGGATAAATTTGCTGCAAGCCGTACCGGCTTCTGCATTACCAGCCAGTGTGAGGCTCCTGATCGTCTGCTTCAGTGGTGGGATTATCTTTCCAGTTCTACTGAGATGAAATATACCAACCGTTTTGGTAAACAGGGTGAAGCCTGGGATATCAAGGAAGATGGAAGTGTAGTAGAGCTGACACCGGATATTCTTTCAGAGGATTTTACGATTGAAAACTATAAATATACCTATGGTATGGTTGGTCTTGGTTCTTATATCACGAAAGAAGAGAACGCAGAGGTTCTCAAAGAGAATTCCTTCACTTCCTGGTATCGTATTGACTGTGTAAAACAGCTCCATGATTACTGCGTACCGGTAGAAAATCAGCTTCCGATCCGTTTCGTAGATCCGGAAAAGACCAGTGAGAGAACCTTTATAGAGACTGAACTTTTCAGCTACATCAGCAACTTTATTGCTACCAGTGTGATGGATGGTATTGATGATGCAGCGTGGGAAGCCCACCTTCAGCAGCTGGATGCTGTGCAGTATAACGAATGGCTGAACTGGTATCAGGGATATCTGGATAAAGAGTTCTAAATATTACAGATGCCTGTGAATTGCTTCCCTGCAAAGCAGCTCACACAATTCTATAAACATTTGAAATGAGATGAAATGAGTGTCAAAAGGTTTTTTGACACTCATTTGATACCCCGGATTGCTTCGCAGCTACGCTACTCCCGCAATCCTTCAAATATTCGAAATCCGCTGATTTACTGCGTAAATCGCTTCTTTCTCATATTTGACGTGTCCCAAGTTCAAAAGCCTTATCGTGCAAGCACGAATGGCTTTTTGACCTTTTGACACTGGTATCATGAAATAATTCCCCGCATTTATAAACTACATCTTGCAGTATAAATGTGGGGAAATTTGTGAGGTGGATATCATGGACATCAAGAAATGCACAGGGCTCGCCGGCGAGCCCAGAGATTATTATCTATATCCCAAGGCAGAACCGCCTTATGAACAGTCGGATTATATAGAGGAGGTCCTGCTGGACCGTTTCCGGTATCACAGTGGGGAAGGAGACATGTGGCCCATGACCTGGGCAAAAGACGGCTGCATGTATTGTGGTGCCGGAGACAACAAGGGCTGTCCGACAAATATCTGGAAACTGACAACAATGCGTTACGCACCGGAAGCTCTGACCAATACAGGAAACTGGAGTATGGATATGATCAACAGTGAACCGGCGGATCTGAAAAAATATATGAAGGATGAACAGATCCAGGGGGTAAAGCCCTCCGGGCTTCTGGATATCGACGGAAAACTGTATCTCAGCATGGAGGCCCAGAATTACGGGGACAATCCCTATTTTGGAAGGCAGCATAACCTCTATGGATGGATATTGATGTCCGATAACGGAGGAAAAACCTTCGACGCAGCAGCGACGGAGACGGAATTTTTCACCGGCAGACTGGCCTCCTGTCATTTTCTTCAGTTTGGCAGAGGATATGAAGGAGCACGGGATGAATATGTGTACGCCTATTTTCCATATGATGAAGAGGACGGACAGAGCTACTGGGAAAACAATGATGCGATCCTCTTAGGACGGGTACCGAAGGAGAAGCTTCTTGACCGGTCTGCCTGGAAATTTTTCTGCTCCGAAGATCCGGAAAAACCGGAATGGGATTCCGATGAACAGAAAGCACAGCCGGTATTCCGCTACCGGAAAATGACCGGTTCCGACCATGTGGCCTACAATGCGGGCCTTGGAAGATATATTCTGGGAAATTACAGTTTTGTGGATGAAGAGCTGCATCCCCGCCCCATCCATCAGATGGGTTATCCCGAGTCCCACCTCAGTCAGCTGACCCTCTACGAAGCGCCGGAACCCTGGGGCCCCTGGAAACTTTTTCACCGGGATGACGACTGGGGAACCTACGGGGATTACCAGCCGAATTTCCCGACCCAGTGGATGACGGAAGACGGCCGGATCATGTATCTGGTTTCCTCGGGTTCCTGGGACGATTACAATTTGACAGTTCAGAAAATGGCGGTTAAAATCAAAGGAGACGAAAATTTTTCCGAGAAAGCGAGATATTTTTCTTATCTAAAAAAATGAGCAGGGGGAAAGAAAAATGAACGTTTTATTTATTGATATTGACACGCTGCGGCCGGATCATATGGGGTGTTACGGCTACGGCAGAAATACAACTCCGAATATCGATGCCATTGCCAGGGAAGGCGTCCGTTTTGACAATTATTACTGCAGTGATGCGCCCTGTCTGCCGTCAAGAGCAGCACTGGTGAGCGGTACCTTTGGAATTAAAAACGGGGTGGTCGGCCATGGAGGAACGGCAGCGGACCGTTTCCGGGAGGGAATTACCAGAGAATTCAGAGACAACCGGGATGACTGGAATTTTCATAATATTTTCCGGAGAGCGGGACTTTATACCGCTTCAGTGAGCACTTTCCCGGAGCGCCATTCTGCCTGGTGGTTCCAGGCCGGTTTTCAGGAAACTTATAACGAAGGGCATACGGGAATGGAATCGGGGGAAAAAGTTCTTCCTTACGCGCTGGACTGGCTGGATCGGAACGGAACCAAAAAAGACTGGTATCTGCATGTGCATTTCTGGGATCCGCATACGCCGTACCGGGCGCCGGAATCTTTCGGAAATCCTTTTGAAAACGAGCCTTTGCCGGATAACTGGATCAATTCTGAGGTGTTTGCCCTGCATAAACAGCATGTGGGGCCGCACTGTGCCAACGAAATGAATATGTTCAACGATGATCCCTGCCCGCAGTGGCCGCGTTTTATGGGAAGGATCGATTCTCTTGAGGATGTGAAAAAGCTCATCGACGGTTATGACTGTGGTGTGGCCTATGCGGATCAGCTGACCGGTCAGATTTTTGACAAGCTGAAGGAACTCGGGATCTATGAGGATACGGCAGTGATCATTACTGCCGATCACGGAGAAAATCTGGGTGAGCTCGGAATCTATTCGGAGCATGCCACAGCCGATCATCCCTGCTGTCATATTCCGCTTGTGCTTAAATGGCCGGGCGGTCAGAAGGGTCATGTGGATCAGGAGCTTCATTATAACCTGGATCTGGTTCCGACCATGGCAGATCTTTTCCATGTGGAAAAATCAGACACCTGGGATGGCGTCAGTATGGCGGAGACGATTCTGGATGGAAAAGACGCAGGCAGGGACAGCCTGGTACTCTCTCAGATGGCCCATGTATGCCAGCGTTCCGCCCGCTTTGGCGACTGGCTTTATGTGAGAAGCTATCATGACGGTTTCCACCTTTTTGACAGGGAGATGCTCTACAACCTGAAAATTGACGTCCATGAGCAGAAAGACGTCAAAGATGAGCATCCGGAAATCTGTGCCCGGGGAGCGAAGATCATTCTGGACTGGCAGGACAAGGCCATGACAGAAAGCCCTTACACCCAGGATCCGCTCTGGACCGTCATGAAAGAAAACGGCCCCTATCACACTTGGAACAGCCTGCCCGCTTACCTGAAACGTCTGGAAGAGACCGGCCGAAAAGAAGGCGCGGATAAACTGCGGGAGAGGTATGCGAAACAGTTGAAATAATTGCATGAAATGAATTTTTTACAGGCTATGATTTCCCTGAATGGAAGGTCGTGGCCTGTTTTTTCTTATGGTGATGAGGAAAATGCGCGCACTTGTGCAGGTGTATTTGACGATCATTGCTCAGAGCAAGATTCGCATAGCATATCCCGTTTCTGCCCTCGGATATTTTTGTTTTTTATAAGCCTGAATTGACTGCATATCCCAAAATCTCAAAACAGGTCATGCAAAATGGCCAGAGATGTTGACTGTAAAGTTCAAAAACGCCAAATGCAGTCATGAAAAATCAGAAAATATTTGACTTAAAATCCCCAAAACGTCAAATGCAGTCAATCAAAACATGAAAAATGCATGACCGCAAATCCCAAAACTTCAAAATGAGTCAAACACACCAGCAAAATCCAATGACCGCAAATCAAAAAAATCCCAAAGCAGTCAATTCTACCAACAATAATTACGAAGTGCGCTGCGCCTGTCTCCAAAATCTGCTATACTTATCTCCAAACAAATACAATCATGGGGGAAACGATTATGAAAAGAGGAGACAAGATCGGCATCGTGGCCTGCTCCAACAGCCTTAAGGAGAGCAGCCGCCCGGAGATGGAGCAACTGAAAATTACACTGGAGAGTTTAGGCCTCACGCCGGTTTTTTCAGAATATCTCTATGCCCAAAATGACGCGGAAAGTGGAACGCGCCAGCAGCGGGCGGAAGCACTGATGAAATTTTACCGGGATGAGGAGATCAAAGGGATCTTTGACGTTTCGGGTGGGAATCTGGCTAACGGGGTGCTGCCCTGGCTGGATTATGAGGTGATTGCAAAGAGCGGTAAAGCTTTCTGGGGCTACAGCGATCTCACCACGGTGGTAAACGCAATTACGGCAAAGACCGGAAAACCTTCGGTGCTCTACCAGATCCGGAACCTTATTTATCAGGACGGAGAGGAGCAGAAGTGCCGGTTTCGGGATTGCCTGCTGGGACAAAATCAGGAAAACGGGAGTTCGCAAATCCAATGCATGCCGGAAAGTATGGAGACAGAGGAAAGAGGTCACATACAGGAAATATCATGGAAAGACAGCCTTTTTGATGTTCCATATAAGTTTTTGCAGGGGAATGAAATGTCAGGAATCCTGGTTGGAGGAAACATCCGTTGCTTCCTTAAGCTGGCCGGAACGGAATACTTCCCGGATCTTCCCGGAAACATCCTTCTTCTTGAGGCTTACGGCGGGGATGAGCCCCAATTTCTGACTTATTTCAGCCAGCTGGAACAGCTCGGTGCCTTCCGGAAAGTCAGCGGCATTCTTCTGGGAACCTTCACAAAACTGGAACGGGAAAAAGGCCCGGAGCGAGTCTGGCAGCTTCTGAAAGATTTTGTGCCGGCGGAGCTTCCCGTGGCAAAGACAGATTTCATCGGCCATGGGACGGATTCCCGGGCGGCGGTGATCGGAAGAAATTATGAACTTTATCAATAATCTATCACTTTTTTGTGGGAAAAACCGCCTGCTGTTAAGCTTTTACCAGAATTTTACACGGCCAGAACAATAGCATGATAGAAGAAGGGCTTTCCGTTTGTTATAGTTGACAGGAACGACAAAATGGAAGAAGGAGACCTGAAAGAATTGCGATATAAAGAAATAGAAAATAATAAAGAAATCAATGCCTATCTTAAAAAAGGGGATGCCAATCTGGGACAGCTGGGATTTACAGATCATTCGGAGGCCCATTGTGTTCAGGTAGCACATCAGGCCGGAAAAATTCTGAAGAGGTTTGGCTATTCCGAACATGACATTGAGCTTGTAAAAATCGCCGGGTATATGCACGATATCGGAAATGCCATTAACCGGACACATCATGCAGAATATGGCGCACTTCTTGCCAATGACCTGCTGAAAGACACAGATATGTCTCTGGAAGACCGGATAACGGTTATATCTGCGATCGGCAACCATGATGAATCGACAGGAAGCCCGGAAGATGTCATATCAGCAGCTCTTATCATAGCGGACAAGACGGATGTCCGGAGAAGCCGGGTACGACAGAAAGAAAAATCAGCTTTTGACATTCATGACCGTGTGAATTATGCAGTTACGGATTCCAAACTGAAAATTGCGGAAGATAAATCAGCCATCGCCCTGAATCTGCAGATCGATGAGAAGATTTGCTCCATGTATGATTATTTTGAAATTTTTCTTGGCCGTATGATGCTCTGCAGAAAGTCTGCAGAAATTCTGGGAACAACCTTTAAGCTGACTGTAAATGGACGAAAAGTTCTGTAATCAGCAGGGACGGAGTTTCTGGCTTACTTTGAAAAGCCGGATAACTCCGTCCCTGTTGGCTTCTGACAGAAAAGTAATAAAAACAACAGAAGACCACATGTTTGAGGTAGGAATTTCAGGATCATTTTCGGTATAATCTGTTTATCGGATGATCGTTTTCAACCATTTGCCACCTGGATCATCTCCAGGTGGTATTTTTTAAGAAAGGAAAATACCCTATGAAGAAAGAATTATGGAATGAAGGATGGAAATTCTGGAAGGACAGAAACGCATTTGAGCTGCTCACCGTAGTGCCGAAGGACGCCCTCACGGTGGAGCTTCCCTACGATGCCCTGATCCGGGAAGAGCAGAAGGAAGACAGCGTGAACCAGGGCCGGGTGGGCTTTCTGGACGGCGGCGTTTACAACTATTATAAGGAGCTTGAGCTTCCGGAGGAGAGCGAAGGAAGGATTCTTCTCGAGTTTGGCGGTGTGTTCACGAGAACCGTGGTCTATGTGAACGGCAGTGCGGCGGCGGAAAACAAATATCCCTACCAGCATTTCTACGCAGATCTCACAGACTATCTGATTCCCGGAGAAAAAAATAAGATTCTTGTGGTGGCAAACGCGATGGATCTGACCTCCCGTTACTATACGGGAGCCGGCATTTTCCGGGACGTTTATCTTTGTCAGGAAGGGCTCGTTTCGATTGTGCCGGATTCTGTCCGGGTGACGGTGACAGCTCTCGATGAAGAGGGAGCAGCTGTCCGGATCGATGCCTCTGTGAAAAATGAAAAAGTTCAAGCCGTGGATACCGGGATCCGGGCGGAGATTTCCCAGGACGGCCAGTCCCTTCTGGATGTTTCCCTGCCGATTCTGCTTCACGGTGGTAAGACCACTCATGTGACGGCGAAAGGGTACCTCAGAGGCGTGAAAACCTGGAGCGCCGATACACCGGAGCTTTGCAGTGTGAAGTTCAGCGTCTCCGACCAGAAGGGCGAACTGGATGAGGAAACCTTTGAGACTGGCATCCGTACGATCACGGTTGACAGTGTTCACGGCCTTCGAATCAACGGCAGAGAAGAGAATCTTAGGGGCGCCTGCATCCATCACGACACCGGTCTTCTCGGAGCAGAGACCTACTATGACTATGAATACCGGAGAGTACGTCTCCTCAAGGAGGCCGGTTTCAACGCTGTGCGTTCCGCTCACAACCCGGCTTCCCGGGAGCTTCTGGTGGCCTGCGACCGGTTGGGCATGTACATCATGGACGAAGGTTTCGATATGTGGAACAAGATGAAAAACTACGCGGATTTCGCAGGAGATTTTGAGGATGGCTGGAAAAAAGTCCTGAAAGCCATGGTGGATCTGGACTACAACCATCCTTCCGTGATCCTCTATTCCACCGGAAACGAGATCTCCGATATCGGAACGGAAAAAGGCTTTGACACGAGCAGAAAGCTCACAGATTTTCTCCATTTTGAGGACAGCACGCGGCCGGTGACAAACGGCATCAATGGTCTCTTTGCCGCAGGCGGTTATCTGACGGAGATGCTTCAGGATCTTCTGGGAGACCGCTACAAGGCTCTGGAGAGCGGAGACATCAACGAGGGAATGGCCATGGTAGGCGAGAAAATGGGTGAGGTCGTCCTTCATAAACGGGTGAGTGAGGTCATCGACCGGCTGGAATCCACGATGGATATTCTGGGATACAATTATATGATCTCCCGCTATCTTCAAGATCATGAGAAGCACAGCCAGCGGGTTATGGTGGGAAGCGAGACCTTTCCGCCCCAGATCGCAGAGAACTGGGAAATCATCACGCACTGTCCGGCTGTCATCGGCGATTTCACCTGGACCGGTTATGGATATCTGGGCGAAACCGGCGTTTATCCGGCTATCATCAACAACGCGGGAGATCTGACTGTGGCAGGCCGCCGGACCGAGGCCTCCTACTACCGGGAGCTCGTTTTCGGAAGGACCACGAAGCCTTATCTGGCTGTGGTTGCTCCGGAACTCTACGAGATCCGGAATCAGAAGAGCCCCTGGGAATTTACCAAGGCAAAGCATTCCTGGACTTACCCTGGAAAAGAGGGAGAACTCACAAATGTGGAGGTCTATTCCGCAGGAGATGAGGTGGAGCTCTATCTCAACGACAAGTTGATCGGAAAAGAGAAAAACGGTCAGTGTCTTGGCTTTCTGGCAGAGTTTACAGTGCCCTACGAAGCCGGAAAATTAAAGGCCGTTTCCCTGAAAAATGGTGAAATTCTGGGTGAATGTGAACTGGAGACCGTATGAGAAGCCGTTTCCATGGAGACGGAGACGGAAAGCTACGAGAACTTCCCGGAAAACAGAGGTCTTCTCTTTGTAAACTTACGTCTTCTCGATGAAAAAGGCCGGCTGGTTTACGGGGCAGAGAATGAGGTTCATGTGGAACTTGAGGGCGACGGAAGACTTCTGGCCTTCGGAAGCGCTCATTCCGAGCACCGGAAAGGATACGCTTACGGTTCTGCCCTGCCCGAGGGCGGCGAGCTTCTTGCCATCGTGAAGAAGGGAAAAGGAGCACTGGAACTTCGTTTCACAGGAGAAGGTTTAAAAGAAGCCGAGGTTCAGCTCTAAGCCAAAATCTGTTACTTTTTTGTGAGAAAAACCGACTACCATTTTCCTCAAAAAAAGGTGTATACTGATAAAAAATGGGTCTTTTCAGACTATGGGAGGGTTTCAAAATGAGTAAATTTTCAAGAGACCGCGTGAAGGGCTTCCTTCACACTGACGGCCGAAAAATGGTAAACGAAAACGGCGAAACTGTAGTCCTTCGAGGCTGGGGCGTGGGAAGCTGGATGAATCCGGAAGGTTTTATGATCGGAGGCGTGCCCCTGTTTGCCGAGGTGGGAGGCTTTAACGATTTCGCGCTGCCCAGAAGATTTGAGCGGGGCCGCACGATGGAGACCACGGTCCGAGAGCTGGCCGGAACCGCTTACGCGAAGGAATTTGCGAAAAAATGGTACCACAGCTATCTCTCTGAGGAGGACATCAGACTCATGGCGGATATGGGTTACAACTCCGTCCGTCTGCCGGTGAGCGCCCGTCTTTTCCTGGCCGAGGAGCCCGAGATCCAGTGGATCGAGGGAGGTTTTGCCGTGCTGGAGCAGGTGCTGGACTGGTGTGAAAAATATCATGTTTATGCGATTCTCGATCTTCACGGAGCGCCGGGCGGCCAGTCTGCCCTGGCCTGCGACGACGGTATCGACAACCGCCCCCACATGTTTACGGAGCCGGAGAGCCGGGAGCGTGCCCTTCTGGTCTGGGAGGAGTTTGCAAAACGATACCATGACCGCTGGATCATCGGCGGATATGATCTTCTGAATGAGCCGCTGTCCGGACCGGACTGCCGGAAACTGCTGCCGGAGCTGGCGAAATTCTACGACGATGTAATTCCCAGAATCCGAAAATACGACAAGAACCATATGCTGACCCTGGAGGGAAGCGTTTTCTCCATGGATATGGATATTTTTGACCACGAGTATGATCCGGAGTGCCATAACTGGTGCATCCACATCCATTATTATGGCTTTTCACCGGAAGTCCGGACCCTGTACCGCTTCCTGGATGCGAGCCTGAAAAACAACGTGCCCATCTGGATCGGCGAGGGCGGCAGCGACCCGGTTTCCAACTCCGTTTTCTATGAGATCGCAGGCGCTTATGACATCGGTTACGCCGTCTGGTCCTGGAAACGGGCCGACGATCCGAAAGGCGACGGAAGCTCCGCTGTGACCTATCCGATCCCGGAAAAATGGGATGTGATGCGCGATTACATCCGAAATGGCGGTCCCAGACCTTCCTATAAAGAATCCCAGGAGATTCTGGACGAGATGCTGGAAAAAATGAAACCGGAATATTACACTGTTGACCGGGCCTACAATTATTACAACCTCCGTCAGCCCGGCATCCGCATCCCAGCCGTCGGTTTCAATCAGGGAAGCACGAAGAGCAACGGCTGGATTTATGGAAATGCCTTTGGTTATCGTACAGAGGAGGGCATGAAGATGCCGCTTCGCCCGGACGCTATGCCGCCCCAGCATGTGGTGGTGCCCACCGGCGAACCCCTTCGGGAATCCAGTCCCTTAAAGGATCTTTGTCTGGAACTTCGGGAGGGTGAGGCCGCAGCTTACACAATCCGCGATGTGAAAGAAACCTGCCCGGTGTCCGCGACAGTCAGAGCCCTGGGCGAAAAGGCTTCTGTTATCGTGACCTGCACAAGCGAGGAGGGTAAAAGAGAGGTTTCCGAGATTACTGTGACCGGAACGGAGACAAAGGAATATGACCTTGCAAGTCTCAGTGAAGGCGCAGAGTGGACCATCTCTCTGGAGACAAAAGAAGGAACGGTTCAGCTGGATGAGGTCATCTTCGCAAGATAGACAAAATCCATACTTAAAAACAGAGACGGCCGTGTGCCGTCTTTGTTTTTAAGAAGGAGAAGTGTTATGAAAGTTTCATTGAATGATAAAAAACTGAATTACTGCGGCCGGATCGATGACCGGGACCCGGAAAGACCCGTGTTTAGCTGACGCTGGAAGCACTGGAACTTTCCGAAGGGGCAAGGCTTCTGGATCCGCCGCCCGCGCCGGTAGCCCGGGCTATCGTGGACGGCGACCTGACTCATGCCACAGTCCTGGATGCCAATTTCAAGGAAAACTGGGGCGATTGCCTCTATCTGGTCCCCGTGCTCCATCACAGCGCTCCGGGATTTCATACCGTAGAAATCGAGATTATCGAAGCTCCATCTGCGGAAGTCCGTGAAAAGAGTGGAAGCGGATTTTATCTGCTGTCCCTGATCACTGCATGAAAAGACATCTGCGGTAAAATGTTCACTGACATAGTTGACAGAGCAAAAAAGGTATGCTAAAGTCTGACTGTATGCAAATTAGTGTGAACTAACCAATAATATTTACTATGAAAGTCCCGGACGGCAGCCATGAATGAGCCATGCTCGCATGAGCGAATTCATGGATATCGGACGGGCGATAGACCGGATTACGAATGAGGTCGGCAGCTCTTATATATGGTGATGTCGCCGGTAGGCGACATGTCCGTTTCCTGGTAATGACAGGAAAAATCAGAAAATATTAGGCAAGGAAAACCGCAGGAAGCTTCCAAAGGGGAATACGGGAGAAGGCCTGCGGATTTTCTGAGATGAGGGTTAGTTGATACTAATTATCAACAGGCATAAAGGAACATGTAGACGTAAGCAGGCAAATAGCGCAGGAAAGGACACTATGAAAAAGAGAAGGTACACAGCAAGATTATTGAGTATGGCAGTTGCAGCCAATCTCGTATTTTCTTCACTGGCAATGCCGGTATTTTCCGCAGATCTGAGCAGTCTGGAAACGGAATTATCGACAGAAATGCAGGGGGAAACCGAAACAACAGTCTCGGTTAAAGAGACTGAGACAGAAACCCGGGAAGAAACAGAGTCTCAGGCTGAGACAGTGAATGAAATGGAAACTGAGACACAGGCTATGACAGAGACAGATTCTGAGACCGTGACAGAGACGGAAGTTCAGACTGAGACTGCTTCACAGGAAATTGAGAAAGAGACAGAGTCCACTCAGGAAATTGAAGCCCAGGCGGATGTATTTTCTGCCCGGGAAAATGCTTCTGCTGTTCAGGCAGGCGATCCCGTGGAGATCACCGTTCAGAACGGCGAGGTGACTTCCCAGACTACCTCTCTTACGGTAAATCTTTCCGGAGTACCGTCCTCCGGAATTCTTCGTGTCGTTCAGCTGGATGCGGGAGATACTTATGATGCAGGCAAACTCAACGACTATACAAGCCTGCATTTTTCCGTTCTTAGCTGGCTTCATACGGGAGAAAATGTGCTCTCTCTTACTGGAGCTCCTACGCCGGGAAAACAGCTGCTGGTGGTTGTGAGAGATGCAGGAGGCAGTATTGTGGATTATGTATCATCCCCCATCCTTGTTGCAAAAGAGCAGACAGAGCCCGATCCCGGTCAGGAGAAAACGCCGGAGGAGATTCTGAAAAATACCAGCGTAACCCTGATGAAAAACGGAGAAACGCGTACGGAGAAGTTCACACAGCAGGAAACTTCCGTGGACGTCCGCGTAAAACTGGATGATTCCGTGGATAAATGCTGGCTGAAAATCTGCGGCTATGCAGGAAATACAGGCTTTGATCCGGATTCCAATTTTAATAAAGTTCTCTGGTCCGGCTGGGTAACAAATGGCTTTGAAGGAACCCTTTCCTTTGCGGAATCCCAGCTGCCCCTTCCGGTAGGCTACAATATCATCGCCTGCCTGAATGTGCCTGTGGGCGAGGATTACTACCGTTCTTCCCTTTCCCAGTCTCTGGAGGTTGTGGATGAAAACGGCGAGGGTTTCAAGGATTACGGTTATCCGGATGCTTCCATCGATGAAGAAGAGCTGGAGGAGGGCGCGACCTCTCTTCACATTTCTCTGACTGGCGACGAGCGCCTTTTCCAGGCGGCCAGAGAGGGAAAGACAGAGATCAATGTCAGTGTAGCCCAGTACCCCGAGGGCGATACCTTTGATTTCGAGAGCAGCAGCCAGATTTCTCTTCTTCGGATCCAGTCCTTTACGGAGGCTGTTTCCGGTCTGGAGGTTTCTTTCCCGGATACACCGCTGAAGGCAGGCTATCGCGTGCGCGCTGTGGCTTACTGGGACCAGAATCCGGATATTTATCTTCCAAAAGGAAATGATTACGAGGCCAGCTTTAACAAGCCGGATGATTCCGTGCCGGTTATCGGAGCGCCGAAGGTTTCCTTTGATGGAGAGATCCGGGATACAGACTCCAGTGTGGCACTGACGATAAGCGGAAAAATTCCCGAAAACGGCGTGCTTCTGGTTAAGAAGTATGACGCAGCTGCGACTTCCCTGATCACTCAGGAAGGTGTTCTGGTAAACTCCAGCTTTGGTGTTTCTAAGGGAAATATGGTTCTTGACTCTAAGGTTTCGTTTGCGGGAGGAGAAAAAGTTGTTGCTTTCCTTCTTCACAACGGAACGGTGATCGCGCAGACTGAGCCTGCCGTTGTCAAAGCGATTCCCGATTTTACGGTTACTCTGGACGATGGACCGGTGACGGAGGAGACGACGGAGCTTACCTTCACAGTAAAAGCGAAGGACGATTCCATCAAAGACATCAATATCGCGGCGTTTTGCCGGGTAGATGAAAACGGCAATGTGAATGCCAACTCTTATGTTGGAAATAAGCTTTTCGGACAGAAAACGGGAACTCTTCATTTTACTGGGATCAGTGATCTGAAAGCAGGAGAGAAACTGCGTCTGATGCTTGTATACAACAACGGTGATTCCAGTTTTTACGGCGAGGATATCACAGTTCTGGCTCCGCTGGCAGCAGAGAGCGTGACGATCCTGAATACCGAAATCAACACAGAGACCAAAGAAGTCTCCGTAGTTGTGACCGGCTGCGAAACGTATAATGGCGGTCTTTTGATCCTGTCCACAGGAAATGCGGTTACGGATGGAGACGGAGACAGCCGTACCAGGCTGGGAAGTAAGACTTTTACCGGGGCAGGAACCTATACGTTTGCAGTAAACACCGGTTTGAAAGCAGGAAATACCGTTCAGGCTTATCTTTACAAATATGATGTAGATAATGACCGCGTCTTTTATAAATACAGCGATTCCGTTTCCATCACGGAAAATAACCCTGTTCTAAAAGAAGCAAAAGTGGAGATCGTTACGGACACGATCCGTGCAGACCGAACCGACCTCTGGGCAGCCGTTGATTTTGACGAAAGCTTTACCGGAATCCTGAAGCTTTATACTTACGAGGGCGACACCTTCGACCGCACGCAGGCGGAAGAAATCTATTCAGGATCTGTTTCTCCGGCAGAAAACAGCCAGAGAGTTACTTTTGGAAAAGGAAAACTGACTGTGGGTAAAAAAATCATTGCAGAGCTGATTCTTTCCGATGAGACCAGCGTACTTTCCAACAGCAAAGAGATTCAGCCGGAGCCGGAAAAGGTAAAACCCACAGTTTCCATCACTTCATCAAAGGTAACAGCAGGAATGACTCATATCAAAGCGGCATCAAACTTTGATTCCTCTTTTTCACAGGCATCCTTTAAACTGTACCAGTTCGCCGGAGAGACTCTGGATACGGAAAATGATAAGGTGATTTCTTCGGGAAGTGTTTACTATTCAAACAGAGGAAATGTAAGTTTTTACTGCGGCGGGAAACTGACAGCCGGCGCGAAGCTTCAGCTGGTTATGATCGTCGGAGATGAGGAAGTCCGCTCCAATGTGGTGGAGGTTCAGCCGTCTCCCGACTGGGGAACTCCCTATGCGGCTTTTGAAGTTTCCGCGTTGAAGAGCAATGCCGAGAGCGTGGAAGTGGCCATTGATTATTCCGATGAGTATTTTACCCTGGGAAATGATTTCTACTGTGATGTAACCGTCTATGAATTTTCCGGTGCTTACAGTGACCAGGAATTTGAAGACAATGAACTGTGGGAGAATTATTCCAAAGTTCAGAGAGTTGCCCAGGTCAATTCCAGAACCGGTGATGTAACCAGAGGAAAACTGACCATTCCGATTAAAGCAGGTGTGACCCTGAATCCGGGCGACCGTCTGATCATCAAGCTTCGTCTTCCCCATACCGAGTGGGAGGGAGAAGAGGTCGATTATCTTTCCACTTCCATTCCCATTGTGGGTGAAAATGAGACCATCACGGCTCCGAGGGTTCTTCTCTACAACCTGAGCGAGGATACTTCCCTGGGACTGCGCCTGAGAAAGATTCTGGAGGAGCAGGGAATCGAAGCCGTGGATGTGGCAGACAGCCAGCTCAACGAGAGTCTGGGTTATCTGGCAGGCATGGAGGGTTACGAGGCAAATTCCGAGCCTTACAGCGGAAATGGTTCTAACACCGAATTTATGGTAATGGCAAACTTTTCCGAGGCTCAGCTGGATCGTTTCCTGGATGCCATGACAGCAAACGGAATCCGCATCGACCACAAAGCAGTTACAACAGCTTACAACGTAGATTATGAGTTCCATCGTCTCATCGACGATATCAGGGAAGAGCATGAGACCTTCCAGGCGCTGATTACACTGAACCAGCTGGTGAAGGATGCAGAAAAACTGACAGAAGAGCAGTACGAAAATGCTGAAAGCTGGGCAGAATTTCAGGCAGCCCTGAAAGCAGCAAATGATATTCTGACCTCTGAGGAGCCGTCTCTCAAAGACCTTCAGAAAGCGGATGCCGCCTTACGGGCTCCGTATCTTACCCTGACCGGAATGACTGAGCTTGCCGGAGAGGCAGTGATCACCCTGGTTCCGCAGGAGGATGGAACCTACGACATGGAAGCCTCCTTAAAAGGAGCAGCAGAGGGGTCTGTGCTGAACTATCAGTGGAGCAGCGGAGAGACCGGCGCGGTTCTGGAGCATGTAAAGGCAGAGGATCTCATCACAAAGATCGTTACCATCACCGGCGAGAACCAGTACGGTTCCAAGAAGGCCCAGCTTCAGGTAGCGGAAAAACCGGAGGTGAAAGTAACGGCTGGAAAAGATCAGCTTGAGATCAGCATTACCCAGCAGCAGGGCAAGGACAACTGCCCGGCTCCTGCTTCCTACACGGTAGTTCTTTATAAGGATGGAAAACAGCTGGCTTCCAGGACGCTTGACAACACCGGGTTACATACTGTTTTTGACGGACTGAACAGCGAAACCGACTATACCGTAAAAGTATACGCAGAAAGCCTGGTGGGCCGGAGTGATACGGCTGTCATGGCAGTGAAGACGACTGTGGCAGAGAGTGAGAAACCTGGCGAGAGCGAGAAACCTGGCGAGAGCGAGAAGCCTGGCGAGAGTGAGAAGCCTGGCGAGAGCGAGAAGCCTGGCGAGAGCGAGAAGCCTGGCGAGAGCGAGGCCCCGGCAGAGAGTGAGAAGCCTGCGGAAAGTGAAGCACCTGCGGAGAGCGAGAAGCCGGCAGAGAGTGAAGCACCCGCGGAGAGCGAGAAGCCGGCAGAGAGTGAAGCACCCGCGGAGAGCGAGAAGCCCGTAGAGAGTGAAACACCTGCGGAGACGGAAGTTCCTGCTGAAACTGAGGCTCCCACAGAGACCGAAACCGAAACTTCTTCCGAGACCGAGACAACAAAGGAGACGGAGTCTGAGACGACAAAGACTACCGAAGCTTCAAAGACCACCAATGGAAATGACAGCAACTCCGGAAACAACACACAGGCCAACGCACCGAAGACCGGCGATACCACAGATACAGCAATTCTGCTGTTCCTGCTGGCCCTTTCCGGCATGGCAGCTCTGGGCACAGCACTCTGGAGAAAAAGTGAAGAAAAATAAAACCTGAAAAAAGAGAGCGCAGGACCCTGAAAAGTCCTGCGTTTTCCTGTTTTTGGTGATAAAATAGAACTGTTCAGAGACAGGCAGATTTTCTGCCAGAAGAATGAATCATGTTCGCATGAACGAACACCTTCTCTGTTGTTTGAAGGAGCGCCGTTGAAGAATCCCATGGCGTCCATCATGGAAGGCGTTTTTCTATGCTGGCGGCTTCCTTCGCTGCGGTTCTGACCGGAACCACCATCCTGCCGGCCTGGGCTTGCATTTTCAATATCCTGCCTTTGTTCCTCATCTTCACACCATTCCACCTCGTTAGCACCGGAAATCTGGTGAGCGCGATTATGTTTCTGGGGGTATTTTTTCTGATCTGAGGGAATCAGGCAGGTCCCGCCAGCTGCGTTAATTGCAGAAAGCAGGGGGGGGACTTGTCTGCAAATCCGACTCTACAGTTGAAAAAGCCTCATCGTAGCTACAGCAATTCTTCGAAATAACACAGCCAATCCAATTCATCAGAATGTGAAATGCTGCGTCAGAAATCTTTGTTGTGCGTCTGCGTATCTGCTGATTTCATCCTTGCCTTTTGTATTCCGCTAAATTGCCATTTACCGTCCAGTACAGGCCTGAATTGACCGTATATCGTAAAACGTCCAATAAGTCAACCAAAATAGAGCAATCAATTGACTGAAAATCCCAAAACTCCAAATACGGTCATGAAAAATAAAGTATTCCGTTGACCGAAAATCACAAAAACCTCAAAAACGGTCAAAAAATCCGAGAAATATTTGACCGTAAATGCCAAAAACACAAAAAGCAGTACAGTTGTAAATATTGAACAGGGTTTTGCCAATGCGGGTGTTGAGATCTCTTCCCGGCACTGGTTAGACGTTTTCCAGGAGAGATACGACCATGTGATGGATGAATATGCACAGAAGCTGCTGTCTCTGAGGGCAGAGGGCTTTGACCTGCTCTTTGAGATTGAGCCGGAAAAACCGGAAGAACAGCCGGTTACACCGCAGGATATCGCAGAAGCCCGCATTTTGCAGTGCTGCTGAATGTAGGCGGCGTGATTGATACCAGTGTACTGTGCAGCATTCCGGGTGTCCATGCAATCCTTCTGATCAGCCAGGCCGGAAACATCACCGGAGATGTCGTGGCGGATGTGATTCTTGGAAAAGCATACCCCTCCGGAAAACTGACCACTACCTGGGCAAAGGCTTATGAGGATTATCCGTACAGTGGCGAGTTCAGCTCCAATAATGGAGATCTGAATGATTCTTACTACCGGGAAGGTATCTATGTGGGCTACCGCTATTTTGATACTTTCGGTATCAAACCGGCATTCTGTTTTGGATACGGGCTTTCTTATACGGAGTTTTCTCTGAAAACAGAATCCGTTCATGTGGAAAAAGACGAAATTTATGCAGCCGTACGGGTGCAGAATATCGGTTCCTACGCGGGTAAGGAAGTGGTACAGCTTTATTATTCCGCACCGGAAGGAGGGCTGGAGAAGCCCTATCAGGAGCTTGCAGCTTATGGAAAAACGAAAGAACTTCTGCCAGGAGAAGAAGAACTGCTAAAGCTTTCCCTGAATGTCCGTGATATGGCATCCTACAGTGAAGAAAAAGCGGCCTGGCTGCTGGAACCAGGAGAATACCTCTTACGGGTCGGCAACAGTTCTGAAAATACACAGGTCGCAGCCCGTCTGCTGCTGAAAGAGGAGGTCCTGACGGAACAGCTGGAAAATCAGTTTGCACTGGATGAAAACTTTGAGAGCCTGAAAAGGGAAGGGAAGCAGGTTTGCCGGAAAGAGCTGGAGAAAGCGGAGTGTCAGAACACACCGGAATTTACACTGGATGAGAAGGCAATCAGTTCTCATACGGCCACATATCGTAAAATAAAGAAAGTACTGGCAGACAAAAGCGAAGGCACCACGATCAATTGCGGAGATTACCGGTCTGGAACTGGGAAAGGTGATCCGACTTGGGGAAAATATGAAACAGAGTACGGAAGCAAAGGGAGAGGGACACTCCTGATGGGATTTTCGCAGAAAAGAAAAAGACGTATATCCGCAAAGAATCTATCTTTGCAGATATACGCCGGATTTTTATGGGATCATGCCAGCATCTGGAATCCCATGACGATGATACCCAGGATAACCAGCACTACGCCGGTAGCACGGTTCAATGTTGCCGGTTTTGCCTTGTTGGCAAAAACAGCTGCGATACGCGCCCAGAGCAGGGTAAAGATGACACACAGGAAAAATACAGGCCAGTCAGGCATACCGCCGATCATAAAGTGGGAAGCAGCTCCGGTCAGGGCAGTGAAACTCATAATGAACACACTGGTACCCACGGCTGTCTTCAGCTCGTAGCCAAGGATGCTGGTCAGGATCAGGAGCATCATCATGCCGCCGCCTGCACCGATAAAGCCACAGATGAAGCCGATCATCACGCCGCAGATCACGGACTGGACAGCCCGCTTTTTCGGAGAAATGCTTTCCATAGCCTCTTTGGTTGTCATGACCGGGCGGACAATGAATTTAATGCCCAGAAGGAAGGTCATGAATACGGAAAAGCTTCCCATAGTCTGGGAAGGAACCAGGCTGGCAACATAGCTTCCAACGGCGGTAAAGATCAGAACACTTACCATCATGATCAGGCCGTTTTTGACATCCAGATTCTTATTTTTGTGATAGGTGTAAGCGGAAATGGCACTTGCCAGTACGTCAGAGGACAGGGCGATACCTACCGCCATGTAAGGATCCATATGCAGGAATGTGATCAGCATGGGACTTATGACCGCAGCGGCACTTAAACCGGCAAAACCGGTTCCAAGACCGGCACCCATGCCTGCAAAAAATGTGACGAAAACCGTTAATAACAAACTCATTTTACTTTGTTTCCTCCAATATCATATCTATATTTTTCTCCATGATTTTCATGGCGGCAAAAAAAGCGTTTCGCGTCTGTTCGTCCGTATTCTCAAGAAGGCGATCAAAGAAAGTACGCTGAAGCTTCTGTCCTCGACGGATGACAGGCTGTGCTTTTTCTGTGCAGATCAGTTCCGTTTTGCGCCGGTCTCCTTTGACCTCCTGCCGCATAAGATAACCTTCCCGGACCAGCCGGTCCACATTTACCGAAACAAGATTGGCTTTGATATGCCGGATCTCTACGATATCGCTTGCTGTTTTATAAGACGGATTGTTGCCAAGAAACATCAGGATATCGAAAGCTGTCTGCGGCAGGTTCAGTTCCTGACAGAGCGGTCGGCAGAGAGCGTTGTAGGCAAGGGCGGTCTTACGGGCGAATTCCAGTTCCGGATTCATATAGATTTCTCCTTTCTTGTGTATTTCAAATTTGAATTGTTCAAAAATGAAGTATAGTGCGGAGAGAAAAAAATGTCAAGAGAAAAGAAGAAGGATTGTATGAATTGTCTGCATTATGATATGATGGAAGGGAAAAAGATTATCCAGAGGATGTTTATTTTGCACCGACTGAGAAAGGAGAACAACATGAGAAAAAATATTCAGGTAAAAGTAAAAGTCCCACAATTTACCGTGATCACAGGACTTACGTATGCCCAACGGGACAGCTGGTTCGGACACACGATGCAGGATCTTAAAATGGATCTGATCTATCCGGAGGATAAGGAAAGAAAGTATCCTTGTATCGTCTGGATCTGCGGGGGAGCCTGGCTCCAGATGGATCGTTCTGCTCATCTGGCATATCTTTCAGAACTTGCAAGAAAAGGGTTTACAGTGGCTTCCCTTCAGTACCGGACCAGCAATGAAACCCCGTTTCCAGGGCCTCTTGAAGATGTGAAAGCCGGAATCCGCTATCTTCGTGCGCATGCCGGACGTTTCCATATAGATCCGGAAAAAATCGGCGTTATGGGAGAATCGGCTGGCGGATATCTGACTTGTATGGCAGCTCTTGCAACGGATCCGTCTTTTGATGTGGGAGAGAATCTGGAATATTCCAGCAGTGTGCAGGCAGCCTGCCCCTGGTATCCGCCCACAGACTTCAGAGGCTTTCCTTATGATTCAGCGGAACAGTGTGCGGCAGCGCCGGAATCACTTCTCCTGGGAAAGAATGTTATGCGTCATGCCGGGGAAGCGTTGAAATGCTGTCCGGTGAGCTTTGTGACTCCGGAAGCGCCGCCTTTCCTGATCATTCACGGAAAAGATGATCATACCGTACCGTTTACTCAGAGTGAGCTGCTTTATGAGAAGCTGGAGAAAGCAGGCTGCGATGTGACTCTTCTTGCGATTGAAGGGGCAGATCATGCCGATCTTCATTTCTTTCAGGAGAAGATCTGGGAGGAAATCGGAGATTTCTTCCGGAAAAGTCTGGGTAATGTCAGATAGAGAGCCTCTGTCTGTCACTACACTAGTTCCAAACGTTTTAACTCCGGCAGGATCGTGCACAGCATCGTCACAAAGCAAAGGCCTCCGCCAATGACATTGGATACCGGCTCGGCGAGGAAAACACCGGCGGTTCCCATGTGGAGAGTGTAGGGCATAAAGTAGGTCAGAGGAACGACGATGACTACCTTGCGGAGCAGAGAGAAAAAGATCGCCTGTTTCTTTTTGTTCAGGGATTTAAAGACAGTCTGGCCGATATATTGACAATCCATGAAAATGAAAGCCGCAAAATACTGTTTCAGGGCAGGAACGGCATCACGGATCAGTGTCTCATCAGAACTGAAGATCCGGATCAGCGCGCCCGGCTCCAGAAGGATGACGCTCCACATGATGGCTGTGTAGCCGAGAACCAGGGCACTCATGACCAGCATGGCTTTTCGTACCCGGGCCGGGCGGCGGGCACCGTAATTGTAGCTCAGGATCGGAGAGGTTCCCTCATTCATGGCATAAATCGGCGTTTCCACCAGCTGGCGTACGCTGGAAACGATCGTCATGACAGAGATGTAGATGTCGCCTCCGGTGCTGGAGAGTACATGGTTGCAGCAGATGGTCACCAGGCTGTTGGTCAGCTGCATGATAAAACTGGAGGTTCCCAGGCTGACAATATTCTTTGCGTAGGGCACACAGGAGGAAAGTTCATTTTTCCGGAGAAAATGGACTTTCAGCTCTGACTTTCTCGTAAGGAAAAACAGGACAAACACGGCGGAAAGACACTGGGAGAGCACCGTCGCGATGGCTGCTCCCTGAACGCCAAAGCCCAGTACAAAGATAAACAGCGGATCCAGCAGAAGGTTTGCCACGGCTCCGATGGCTACGGAGAGCATTCCTACCGTAGAATAGCCCTGTGCGTTGATGAAAGGATTCATACCAACGGCGATCATTGAGGGCAGTGTGCCGATGAGATAGATCATCAGATACGGACAGGCATAAACCAGAGCCTCCCTGGAAGCTCCGAAAAGCACCAGCAGGGGCCGGGCGAAGAGAAGACCGATGGCCATGAGAATGAGACCGCTGACGCAAACCATGGAAAAAGAGGTATCCATGATCTGTTCCGCTTCTTTGTTTTTCTTTTTTCCTCTGTAGATAGAAAAGAGCGGGGCACCGCCGCTTCCGAACAGGTTGGCAAAGGCAGTGATCACAACAATCAGCGGAAAGCAGAGACCTACGGCTCCAAGTGCTGCCGTTCCCACATCCGGAATCCGGGCAATGTAGATGCGGTCCACAATGTTATAGAGGAGATTTAAAATCTGGGCCACCAGCATGGGAAGCGCTGCTCCGAAGATATTCCGCGTCACTGTTCCGTTTTCAAAATCAATTCGCTTCATTTTCTACTCATTCCTTTTTCTTTTTTCTTGCTTTTCAGTATAGCATGGGCTATCCTATATGTAAATTATGGTTTTTATATCAAAAAATAATAATTTATATATGGAGAGATACCCTATGGAACTCAAACAGTTAGAATATTTCCGAGCCATTGTGGATGCCGGAACAATCAGCGGTGCAGCCCGTGACCTTCACATGACCCAGCCACCCTTAAGCTATCAGATGAAAATGCTGGAGGAAGAACTCCAGGTTCCGCTTTTCTTACGGGGAACCAAAAAGATCACCCTGACAGAAGCCGGGAAGACACTCTATGAACAGGGCGGAAATCTTCTGATGCTTTCAGATCTGACCAAACGGGAAGTCATAAAATCCAGTCAGGCAGCCACACTTCACATCGGTATGACACCTTCCACAGTTTCCATGATGTCGGACTATCTGCTTCGTTTTGCGGAAAAATACCCTCAGGTACATTTTGATGTACACGAGGGTTCCACCTTTACTTTGAAGGATCAGCTGGAAAACCGGATCATAGACCTGACTACACTCCGGACCCCCATTGTGCTGAACGGCTGCGAGACCCGTTCTCTGGCAAAAGAAAGCCTGCTGGTCATGGCTTCCCCGGATCATCCGCTTTTCGAAGGCCGCACGTCTATTCGCCTGGAAGAGCTCTCAGAACAGCGGCTGATTCTTTCCCATCGCTATCGGAAATATATGCTTTCCGCCTTTGAGAGGGCTGGCCTGGTGTGTGATATCTATTTTGCCTGTGAGGACGCGCGGACCGCTATGACGATAGCAGAAAAGGGCATGGGAATCGCGATTCTTCCCTCTTCCATGCTGAAGCTTTCTTCCTGCCTCAAGGCCTGCCCGGTCTCTGACGCGGATCTTTCCACCGAGATTCTTCTGGCCTGGCGCAAAGGCCGGCTGCCCGGAGAAATACAGGATTTTCTGGGATTGTGGGATGAAAAAAACTGATTGCAGAAGCAAAGGAAGAGCTTATGAAAAACAGAAAACTCCAAACACAGACGTTAAAAACAAAAGTATTACTGGTTATTGCAGCCGTATGTATTCCCGTGCTGATCCTTTTTTTCGGGATGAGTTTTTTTTCAATCCGGAAAATTCAGAATCAGATTTATGAAAATAATCAGAATCTTCTGAGGTCAAATGTAAATCAGCTGGATGCAGAACTTAATAAAATTTCGGAATATCTCCTGAATGAAAGTACGAATGACCAGCAAATGAATCTTTTTTCATCGTCAGATCCGGTGAAAAGTTATGATGGTGCAATTTTGTATACAAGAAAATTTTATGAAGATATCCATATGTTCAATTATATTGGAGGGATTGCCTGCTATTCACCCAAAAACGGAAAGCTGGTTTATAATTTCACAGATCAAAGCAAAAGCTTTCAGCAGAGGATGCAGGTACTCGATTATGTGAAAGAACACTGGGAGGAATGTTATCAGAACAGTCTGCATTTTCAGACATACTTTATGAATGAGATTCCTGTGATGTTGTATTGCGTGGGAAATGAAGAAATGCTTTTCTTTACCTGGACAGATTACGAAACGCTGATGGCTCCGTTTTCACAGGAACAGATGATAGGAAACAGTGATTTCTGTTTCTCGGCCAAAGATGGGACGCTTCTTACCGAACTTCCGGAAAAACTTCAGAATCTGAATTTCAGTGGAAAAATGGGTGGTTATTATTTTTCCGGAGCAGGAGATGCCTATCTGATTACAGGGGTAGATTCAGAAAACGGAGATTTCCGGATGATGAGTGTGGTAAGCAGAAGGAAACTGCTTGGTATTTTTTATATTATCCAAATCATGGGGATTTTGGTGATTCTCTTTTTTGGTATGATTCTGACACCTTTTCTTTTGCGTTTTCTGCAAAAGTGTATTTTTCAGCCGGTGGACTCCCTGGAAAAAGGTATCAGAGAAATTGAAAAAGGTAATCTGGAAGTGCAGATCCCGAATACAGATACCAGTGAGGAGCTGCACCATCTGATCGAAGCCTTTAACTCCATGGCTTCTCAGATCAGAACACTGAAGATCCAGGCATATGAAGATGCACTGGAAAAGCAGAAGCTGGAACTGGATTATATGCAGCTGCAGATCGAGCCGCATTTTTACCTGAATGCTCTGAATCTGATCAATACGATGGCTCAGGCAGAGGATGTAGAACTGATCGGGGAACTGACAGAGAACCTTTCTCTGTATCTCCGTTATATTGTCAGCAGTCGGAATGGAAAAACGACGGTTCTGGAAGAAAGCAGGCATATCGCTCATTACCTGAAGATTATGGAGATCCGTTTCGGAGAAAGTTTCCGATACATTCAGGAGATTGATGAAAGAGCAGAACAGATTGTGATTCCGCCGCTGGCTGTTCAGATGCTGATTGAAAATTCTATGAAATATGCTTTTGATATTTATGGGGAAACAGAAATCAGACTGAAAATTTTTATGGAAGGTCCGGATCTGCATATCCTTGCGGAAGATAATGGAAAAGGGTATCCGGAAAAGATCCAGAAGGATTTTGCTGATGAAATTCCGCCACAGGACGGCCATATCGGACTCTGGAATATCAAAAAAAGACTGGAACAGATGTATCCGGGGCAGGTAACATTCCGGATTTCCAACAGAGAACCGTCCGGAGCCCGGACAGAAATATGGATAAAAGGAGTGGGAAAAAATGAATTTACTTCTTGTGGATGATGAAGTGTATGTGGTGCGTACCCTGCAGAAAAAGATTGATTGGGAAAGACAAGGAGTAGATCGGGTATTTACAGCCTTTAATGTGGAAAGAGCGAAGGAGATTTTTCTTCAGGAAAAAATCGATATTCTGCTTACGGATATTGAAATGCCAAGAGAATCCGGCATGCAGCTGATCCATTGGGTCAGGGAACAGGAAAAGGACTGTCAGATGATCTGCCTGACCTGTCATGCAGAATTTCAGTATGCTCAGGAAGCACTTCATTATGGAGTGATGGAATATGTGGTGAAACCCATCGATTTTCAGAAGCTTTCAGAGATTATTCATCGGGCGGTGCTTCTGCAGGAGGAAAACAGAAAGAAGAAACAACAGGAAAGCCAGGGATGTCTCTGGGAGTCCAATAAGCAGCAGATAGAAACCGCATTCTGGAAAGATGTACTTACAGGGAATGCCGGGGAAAATCTGGATTCCATCCGGAAAGCGGCAGAGCGGGCCAGAGCGGAATTCGATGAAAATGAACAGTATCAGCTGATACTTTTATCTGTCCGAAAGATTACGGATCGGGAAAGGGACTGGACAGAAGCGGAAGGGCTTATGAAGTTTGTGATCTCCAATATCTTCAGAGAACTGTTTCCGACGGAGTCATTAAAACTTGGCTGGTCAGACAGGATTATGTGGGTGATCCTGCCGGGAGAGGAAGAATCTCAGGAAAATCTGGAAAATTTTATCCACATCTGTAAAAATCTTGCAGGAACCGGTATGGCTGCATACATTGGCGTTCCCTGCTTTGCGGAGGAACTTCAGGATACTTATAGAGAATTGCTGAGACAGGACAAAGATAATGTGGCAGTTCTTCAGGGAATTGTGGAAAACGGGGGAGAGATTCAGGAAGAACAGGCTCAGAAAAAGGTTTTTCAGGAATTCCTGAGTGTATTTCGAAGAGAAAAATGGGAAGAGGCAGAAGTGCTTTCTGAAAAAGTTTGGCCGGATGGAAGCAGAATCAGAAAAAAAGTATTTTTTCTGGAACTGGAAGAAGTGCGGTATGAGCTGTATCAGCTGTTGAAGGGAAAAAATCTGGATCCGGAGGTTTTCTGGAACGATGAACTGATGGAAGAAGCCAGAAAGGCTTATCAGTCAGTAGAGCATTGCCGGAAATGGATTTCTGCCGCTGCTGATCGGATGAAGGAAGAGAGCAGAACCCGGGGAGAGGAAAATGATACGGTAACCAGGATACGGAAATTTGTGGAAGAGAACCTGGAAAACCGGATCAGCCGGGAAATGATCGCAGAACAGCTTTATTTTTCTACTGATTATATTTCCAGGATTTTCAAGAAAGAGACAGGGCAGTCCTTAAGCGAATATATCATGCTGAGGAAGATTGAACGGGCCAGAGAGCTGGTGGCAGAAGGAAAAGATAATATCGGAGACATTGCAGTGAAGCTTGGCTATAATAACTTTTCCTATTTTTCTGAAATTTTTCGCAGAGTTACCGGATATCTTCCCAGCGATTACCGGAAAAGGAAGGGAGAACAGAATTCCGGTAAAAGGACAGAAAAGTGATAAGAAAAACGGCAAAATGGACAAAAATGAAAAAGCAGTGGAAGACAGAACCGCTGCTTTTTCGTTTTTCCGGCAAAAGAAAAACAGATTTTTGTGAGAAAAAACGGCTAAGGCAATCTATAATGGAGTCATCAAACATAACCGCATACAAAACGAAGGGAGAAAAACAGTATGAAAATGAAAAAAATTCTGGCACTGACCGGAGCAGCTGCAATGGCACTGACTTCACTGCCAGTAACCGGTATCACCGCTTCTGCAGATGACCTGGAAGAAATCGTGTTTGCCACACCACTGACAAAAACTGTGGATATGACCCAGATCGAGACAGAACTGAACAAGATCACAGAGGAGAAAATTGGGGTTCATGTAAAGATCGAAGGCATTAACCTTGCCAATTATACGAATCAGATCGGTCTGATGATGTCCGGTGGAGAGCAGCTGGATGCTTTCGGATATTTGGGAAGCTACAGCGGTATGCTTGCCAAAAACCAGTTTCTGAAGCTGGATGATTATCTGGATGAATATGGCTCAGGAATCAAAGAGGTTCTTGGTGAGGAATTTCTGAAGGCCTGCACCAATCAGGGTTCTGTCTATGCGCTTCCTAACAATAATGGAAAAGCTTCTGCAATTTCCATTGTTCTCCGGAAAGACTTTATCGATGAGCTGGATCTTCCGGTGGATCAGTTGAAACAGGCAGAGAATTTTGACGAATATTGTGCAAATCTGGATCTTTTGACAGAGATGTTTGAAAAGATCAAGGAAACTCATCCAGATTATGCCTGCCTGGTTCCGTTTACAACAAATCCGAATCTGATTTTATATACAAATGCTATTCCGTTCTCTGATAATCTGGATGATAATAATGGTGTTCTGATGCCAGAAGATGATAGTGCCGTAGTTAATATGTATGCTACAGATGAGTTTAAAAAGCTCTGTGAATATGCGTATGAGTGGAATCAGGCCGGTTATGTCCTGGAGGATGCCACCACAACTCAGGAGACTCATCTGACTTATATGCAGAACAACCGGACAGCAGGTTTCTTTATCAAAGGAGAAGAGGGACAGGCAGAGCAGATCACAACCGGTACTGGTGTGGAAGTTGAATGTATCAAGATTTTGAAACCATATATCAAGACAACGGATGTAAACTCTATTGGTTTTGCCATTTCTCCCACCAGTGAACATCCGGAAGCAGCCATGAAGTTCCTGAATGAAATGTATACGAACCCGGATGTGGTAAATCTTCTGGACTGGGGTATTGAGGGCGTTCATTATGAAAAACAGGATGACGGTACCATCGATTTCCCGGAGGGTGTGGATGCCAACACTACGACCTACGGTCTGAACATGGACTGGTTCTTTGGTAATCAGTTCCTCTCCTATATCTGGGGAAAAGGAAGAGATACGACTATCTACAGTCGTCTGGAGGAAAACAACAAGAATTCCGAGTTTTCACCGGTTATGGGATTTTCCTTTGACAGTACGGCAGTCTCTTCTGAGGTTGCAGCCATCACTAATGTGATCAATCAGTATCTGCCCGGCTTAAGCTGTGGTTCTCTGAATCCGGATACAGAGATGGATGCATTCCTGGAAGCACTGGATGATGCAGGCATGCAGACGGTCATCGAAGAGAAGCAGAAACAGCTGGATGCCTGGAAAGCAGAAAATCAGCAGTAAATAAAAAATGAAGAAGAGCCGTCGTAAATAACTGCGGCGGCTCTTTTTGACTCTTTTTTGAGAAAGGCGGAAAAGCATGACGGCGAAAAAGAAAAAACATGGTCTGAGAAAACAGTGGCCTTTTTATGTGATGATGGCTCCTGGGCTTCTGTATCTTCTGGTGAATAACTATGGCCCTATCTCCGGTCTTTTCATTGCATTTAAACAGATCGATTATACGAAGGGAATTTTTGGAAGCCCCTGGGTAGGTTTTAAAAATTTTACCTATCTTTTCAAGACAAATGCGGCTTTCCAGATCACGAGAAATACCATTCTTTACAATTTAATATTTATTATTGTCGGTACGGTTACGGGAGTTGCAACAGGCATTATGCTCAGTGAGCTTCGGCACAGGGCGGAAACAAAATTTTTCCAGACAGTTCTTCTGCTCCCCTATCTGCTTTCCTGGGTTATTTGTGCCTATATCGGTTATGCTTTTCTGAGCAGAGAAACCGGTCTTCTTAACGGTATACTTTCCAGCCTGGGCTTTGCCAAGATCGACTGGTATAATGATGCGGGAAAATGGCCGTATATCCTGCTTTTTGTGAATGTCTGGAAGGGGATCGGCTATTCCTCCATCATTTATATGTCCAGCATCATCGGTATTGACCGCTCTCTTTATGAAGCAGCCATGGTAGACGGGGCGACCAAATGGCAGCAGATCCGTTTCATTACCCTGCCGCTTTTAAAATCTACGATGATCATGTTGATCATTATGAGTGTGGGAAGGATGTTTTATTCCGATTTTGGCCTGTTTTATCAGATTCCCATGAATTCCGGAGCACTTTATTCCACCACGCAGACGATCGATACCTATGTATACCGGGCCCTGATGCAGCAGAACGATGTGGGTATGGCTTCTGCTGCAGGCTTCTATCAGTCCATCGTCGGCTTTATCCTGGTGCTTACCGCCAATATGATCGTGCGGAAAGTAAGTCCGGATGACGCAATGTTCTAGGAGGTAGGATCATGACAAACATACTGGGAAAAAGTGAAAAAAGATTTCAGGTGATTATTCATATCATTTTGATATTTATGGCGCTGGCAGCGATCCTGCCGCTCTGGGTGCTTGTGGCCGGTTCTGTCACCGGGGAGCAGGAGCTGATCCTGGAGGGCTATTCTCTCATGCCAAAGACCTTCAGTCTTGATGCTTACAAATATCTTTTTTATAAAGCTTCAGAGATCTTCCGGGCTTACGGGATCACCGTATTTATCACAGTAGTCGGTACGGCAGCCAGCCTTTTTATTACACCGCTTCTGGCTTATCCGCTCTCAAGAAAAGACTTTAAAGCAAGAAATATCTTTTCCTTTCTTGTATTTTTTACAATGCTGTTTAATGGAGGTATCGTTCCGTCGTACATTATGTGGACCCGTATTTTCCATCTGAAAAATACGATCACTGCGCTGATTCTTCCGGGACTTCTGATGAATGGTTTTAATGTGATCCTGATGAAAAACTATTTCGCCCAGAATATTCCTGCAGAGCTTATTGAGGCGGCAAAAATGGATGGAGCAGGGGAGTTTAAGATTTTTTTCAAGATGATCCTTCCGCTGTCCCTGCCGATTATGGCGACAGTCGGGCTTTTTGTGGGAATCGGTTACTGGAATGACTGGACCAACGGGCTTTATTATGTGACAGATGCGAAGCTTTACAGTCTGCAGAACCTGCTGAACCGGATCCTGCAGGATGTACAGTTCTTAAATTCCAGTACCATGACAAATGCAGGCGTTGCAGCTACGACGCAGATGCCTTCTGTAAGTATTCGTATGGCAATTTCCGTAGTAGGAATTCTGCCAATTATGGTTCTCTATCCGTTCTTTCAGAAATACTTTGTCAAAGGAATTGCTGTAGGAGCGGTAAAGGGATAAGAAGAGGAGAAAAAGGATGATAGACTTACCAAACACAAGTTGGATGTGGATACCAGACTGGGAAAAAGCGGATCATTCGGTCTGCTATCTGGTTTACTTCAGAAAAAAAATTTTGCTTGAAAAAATTCCCGAGAGTCTGAAGCTCCAGATTTCTGCAGATTCCCGTTATAAACTTTATGTCAATGGAAAATTGGCAGAACTGGGTCCAAGCAAAGGAGACCGGCAGATCTGGTACCTGGATGAAGTGGAGCTTGCTCCGTATCTTCAGGTTGGGGAAAATGTTCTGGCAGTGGAGGTTCTGCGTTATCCGCTGGCTTATCATAATGGAAGCCACAGCATTTTCCGGACGGAGACACCAGGGCTTTATGTAAAGGAAAAGGAGGAGGTTTACGGACTCAGTGCCGGAGAGGACTGGAGCTGCTATGAGGAAGAGGATTTCCAGATTGTTTCGGAGTCACCCTTCTTTGCCCCTCTTCACATCCTGGAGGAACGAAAAGGACAGAAAAAGGCCTGCGGATGGAAAAACTCCGATTTTGATGCTTCTGACTGGGAGAGACCGGTTTTGTACAATATTTTTCAAATTAGTCAGGCCGTAAGCCCGGGAAACCTGACTGACCGTACAATTCCTTATATGAGAAAAGAACCGAGAAGATTTCTTGGACTTACGGGGAAATATGCGGATTCTCCGGAGCAGAAAAACTGGGATGCGCTTTTGGCGGGAAAAGGAACCATGGAAATCCCGGCAGACAGCCATGTGACTGTGGAGATCGATGCCGGAGAACTGATGACCGGTTATCTGTCACTCCGGATGGAAGATGGAGCAGAAGCCCTTGTTAAAATCCTGACCGCAGAAGGCTATGTCCAGAAGGAAAATACTGGCGGAAGTTTTGCTCACCTGCCGAAAAAAGGAGACCGGTGCGACTGGAAAAACGGTTACCTTCATGGTTTTACAGATACCTATCATGTGGCAGGATACGGACGGGAATGGCAGGAGGAAACTTATGAACCGTTCTGGTTCCGTACGTACCGTTTTATCGGGCTGGAAATCCAGACAGGAAAAGAGCCGTTGAAAATAACAGGCTTTGATTATCTGGAAACCGGTTATCCGCTGGAGGTAAAGACAGAGGTGACAACTTCCGATGAAAGCCTGGCTCCAATCTGGGATATCAGCCTGAGAACTCTGAAACGCTGCATGCATGAAACCTATGAAGACTGTCCATTCTATGAACAGCTTCAGTATGCCATGGATTCCAGAAGTCAGATTCTTTATACTTATATGGTTTCCGGAGATGACCGGCTGGCAAGGAAATGCATGGATGATTTTAGACGGTCGGCTCGATATGACGGAATGCTGAACTGTTCTTATCCCTGCTATGGACCGAATGTAATTCCCGGCTTTGCTGTTTATTACATTCTGATGCTTCATGATCACATGATGTATTTCGGGGATAGAGAGTTTCTCCGGATACATATGGGAACGGTAGATGGAATATTGGAATATTTCCGGAGAAACCTGGATGAGCGGGGACTGGTCGGAAAGGTCGGAGGCCTGAACGGAAGGGATCGTTACTGGTCTTTTATTGACTGGACGAAACAGTGGGATCAGACCAGCGGGATGCCGCATGCAGGTCTGTATGGGCCGATTACCATGGAAAGCCTGTTATACCGTCTGGGACTTCTCCGTGCAGCGGATGTCATGGAATATCTGGGTCGGAAGCAGGTTGCAGAGGAATACAGGGAAAGAGCGGAAAGTCTGAAAAAAGCGGTCAATACCTTCTGTACGGATGAAGAAGGGATGTATCTGGACGGACCGGGTGTAAAGGAATACAGCCAGCATTGCCAGGTATTTGCACTTCTGACAGATACCGTGACTGTGGAGAATGGCCGTATCTATCTGGAAAGAACGCTTTCAGACAGCGAAACCTACGCCCAGTGTTCCGTAGCCATGGGGTATTATCTGTTCCGTGCTCTGGAAAAAGCCGGTATTTATGAGAAAACAGAGCGTCAGTGGGATCTCTGGAGAAATATGCTCCGCAATCATCTGACAACCTGCGTGGAGGATGGTGTAAATGAGCGGAGTGACTGTCATGCCTGGGGGGCGCTGGCACTCTATGAGCTGCCTGCTGTTATTCTGGGAGTAAGGCCCGGAGCACCTGGTTTTGAAAAAATTAAAATTACGCCGGTTCCGGGTTATCTGGAACATGCGGAAGGCAGTGTGATCACAAAATGGGGAACGGTGAGAGTTAGCTGGAAGAGAGAAAAAGGAGGAGCGCTTCGTACAGTATACGAACTTCCGGAAAAATATCTGGAGGCACATCCGGAAGAAAAATAATTTCTGCTCTTCTAAAAAAGTAATAAAAGTAACAGAAAACCACATATTTGTGATAGGCATTTTTCTGCCGCCGCGATATAATCAGATCATCGAGGCGGCAGTTTTTTACAGGTGGATTCTGTAACAGAAACGTTATTTTCTAAGCAGCATGATCAAAGAAAAGCTTAATCAGGAGGTTTGACATCATGAAAAAATTTGTTTGCAGAGAGGACTATCCTGTTGTTCAGACGGAAGCAGGCAAGCTTCGTGGATACGAATGGGATGGAAGTGTCATTTTTAAAGGAGTCAAATACGCGGATGCGAAGCGTTTTATGCGTCCGGAAAAGGTACAGCCCTGGGAGGGAATCAAGGACGCCAATTCCTATGGAATGGTCTGCCCGCTGATGACGCAGGACCGGCCTAACAGCGAACTCCTTGTTCCCCATATGTACTGGCCTATGGATGAAAACTGCCAGTCACTGAATATCTGGACGCCTTCTATCGACCCGGAGGCAAAACGTCCGGTCATGGTCTGGCTCCACGGAGGCGGTTTTTCTGCCGGTTCTTCCATTGAACATATCACATATGAAGGCGCCAATATGGCAAAATACGGAGATGTGGTCGTGGTGTCTCTGAACCACCGGCTGAACGTGCTTGGTTATCTGGACCTCTCCCCCTTTGGAGAAAAGTATGAGGCTTCTGCCAATGCAGGAAATCTGGATATCATTGCAGCTCTTCAGTGGGTGCGTGACAACATCCGCGGTTTTGGCGGAGATCCGGACAATGTGACCATTTTCGGCCAGTCCGGCGGCGGGGCAAAGGTCTGGACGCTCATGCAGATGCCGGAGGCAGACGGTCTGTTCCATAAAGGGATCATTGAGAGCGGCGTATACTGGCTCCAGCGGGATGCGGAAGAACAGGATGGCAGAGAGATCGTGACGGCTATGCTGAAAGAACTTGGCCTTTCGGAAGACCAGGTGGAAGAACTGGAGACGGTTCCCTATGCAAAGCTTGCGGAAGCTTATCTTAAGACCTCTCCGGCTGTTGCGGCAGCAGGCGGTTATACAGGAAATATGCCTCATGTCGGAAAAGAGTATCTGGGTGATCCGGTGCAGCATGGCTTTACGGAGCATGCAAAGACGATCCCGCTTCTGATCGGAACAGCGCTTGGCGAATTTGATTTCGGACCGGCTATTCCGGGAAAACACAGCATTCCAAGAGAAGAGGCCATTCAGATGCTGGAGAAAAAGTATGGAGAACACACGGAAGAACTGCTGGCTCTTTACGAAAAAGCGTATCCGGGTAAATCTCCGGTGGATCTTCTTGCTGTGGACACCATTTTCCGTCTGCCCACCATGGAGTTTATCAAAGAACGTTCCAAAACACCGGAAAGTGTCACTTATTCCTATCAGCTGACGTATGAGTTCCCGCTTCTGGACGGTAAGATCGCATGGCATTGTTCGGAGATTCCTTTTGTTTTCCATAATACGGAGCTGGCACCTCTCTTTAATAAAGAAGGGGAAACCGATAAACTGGAAGAAGCGATTTCTGGAGCCTGGATAAGCTTTGCAAAGACAGGAAAGCCGGTGATCGAAGGCGTTGACTGGCCGGCCTGCACAGAAGGAGATGAACCGGTGATGATCCTGGATGTCGATTGTGAGATCCGTCATAACGTGGACCATGAGCTGGTTCCGCTGGTAGAAAAATATGGAAAAATGACGTGGATGGATTCAGAAAATATCCAGCACTGACAGAGATAAAGGAGGATTTTTTAAAATGACACAGTTTTATGGAACGCTGACTCCGGAAAAAACGGAGCGTGAAGAAAAAAACATGCAGCTGGTGAGAAAAGGAGCCGGCGAGTGCATGGTACTTCTGGAAAATGACGGCGCTCTGCCTTTAAAAAATACCGGAAAGATCGCTCTTTACGGAGCAGGAGCAAGACATACCATCAAGGGCGGTACCGGTTCCGGTGATGTCAACTCCCGTGAAGTCATCAACATTGAGCAGGGACTGAAGGATGCCGGTTTTACCATTACGACAGACCGCTGGCTGACGGCCTATGATGAGCTCCTCAAAGAGACAAAAGCAGCCCATCAGGCAGAAGTAAACCGCCTGGCAGAGGAAAGACAGCAGCCGCCGTTCATCATCGAGTTTGAGCTTCCCTTCAAAGAACCGGATCTTCAGGCCATCACGGAGGAGGATGTGAAAGCCTCCGACACCGATACGGCTGTTCTGGTGATCGCCAGAAACTCCGGAGAAGGCGCGGACCGCTGGAATAAAAAAGGGGATTATCTGCTCAATGACGGAGAAGTAAAAGCTCTGGAATTTCTGGGCGCTCATTATGAGAAAACCATCGTACTTCTGAACATCGGCGGAATCATTGATGCCACGGTCCTCAAAGAAACAGCAGGTATCAATGCGGTTCTGCTCACCGGTCAGCTGGGCAATTCCGGGGGCTTAAGTGTGGCAGATGTGCTTACGGGCAAACAGGTTCCATCCGGAAAACTGACGGATACCTGGGCCAAAGCATATGCCGACTATCCGTCCTCCGAGGGCTTCAGCCACAACAACGGAAATATTGATGATGAATACTATACCGACGGCATCTATGTGGGTTATCGTTATTTTGACACCTTTGGCATCGAGCCGCATTACTGCTTCGGTTACGGAAAAGGCTACACGGATTTTGCCATCGAAAACGTGAAAGCTGTTGTCGAAGGTTCCGGCGTAAAAGTAACTGCCAGGGTCACCAACACCGGAAAAGCGTATGCCGGAAAAGAAGTTGTCCAGGTATATGTTTCCGCTCCGGAGGGGGCTCTGGAGAAACCGTATCAGGAGCTGAAGGCATACAAAAAGACTGCTCTTCTTGCTCCGGGTGAAAGCGAGACAGCAGAGCTTACCTTCGCACTGAAAGATATGGCCTCTTATTCCGAAGAGAAAGCCGCCTGGATCCTGGAGCCCGGCGAGTATCTCATCCGTGTGGGCAACAGCTCCAGAAATACGCATGTTGCAGCAGTTCTGACGGTGGAGGAAGAGAAGCGGACCGAGCAGCTGAAGAATCTCTTTAACGGGGACAAAGAGCTGAACGAGATCTCCGGAAAAGGCCGGAAAGCCTATACCTATGAAACAGAAGCGGAGGAAATAAAGAACGCAGAGCGTATCCTTGTTCCTGCTGACGCTGTTGAGACCCGCACCGTGGTTTATCAGGAAGCACGCCCCATCCTGACTACAGATAAGACAGAAAAGCTGACGATCCAGGATGTCATTGACGGAAAAGCAACTGTGGAAGAGCTGGCTGCACAGCTTACCGTGGAAGAGCTGGCAGATCTCTGTGTCGGAACTCTTCGCACCAGTATGGGCGGCGATCCGGAGGGAAAAGACAATGTGATCGGAAATGCCTCTGCTACCGTACCGGGAGCTGCAGGAGATACTTCCTCCATCATCTGGGAGAGCCGCGGTGTGAAGAATCTGATCCTGGCAGACGGTCCTGCAGGGCTTCGTCTCCAGCCTCTCTTTAAGACGACAAAAGAGGGAACACTCCTTCCGGGAGGCGAAGGCATGGGAGACATCTTTGCTCCCTTTGATGAGAGCAGGATCCCGGCAGATGCGGTCGACCACTATCAGTACTGCACGGCCATTCCCATCGGAACCGAACTGGCTCAGACCTGGAATCCGGAGCTGATCGAGGAGATCGGCTACATGGTGGGAAAAGAAATGCAGGAGTTCCATGTGGACCTCTGGCTGGCGCCGGCTCTGAACATCCACCGGAATCCTCTCTGCGGAAGAAACTTTGAGTATTATTCTGAGGATCCGCTGATCGCCGGAAAATGTGCGGCTGCCATGACGCTTGGCGTACAGAAGGATGGCAAGGGTGGTACGACCATCAAGCATTTCGCAGCGAACAATCTGGAGGATAACCGGATGTTCTCCAACAATCATATGAGTGAGAGAGCACTCCGTGAGATCTATCTGAAAGGCTTTGAAATCGCAGTCAAAGAATCTCAGCCGCTTTCCATCATGACCTCCTATAACCTGATCAATGGTCTTCACACGGCAAACAGCCATGACCTCATTCAGGCGGCTGCCCGTGATGAGTGGGGCTTTGAGGGAGTTGTGATGACGGACTGGTTCACCTCCCAGGATGTGCCTGCCATTTCCGGAGCAGGTCATATCTATCCGATCTCTGCTTCCACCGGCTGTGTTTATGCGGGAAATGACCTGCAGATGCCGGGCTGCCAGAAGAATGTGGATGATATCGTAGAAGCGGTAAAGACCGGAAAAGAGCTGGACGGCTATCGTCTGACGATTGGTGATGTACAGTTCTGCGTTATCAACCTGCTCCGTGTGGTTGCAAAAGTGATGAAATAACTTTCCTTAGGATTTGAGTGTTTACAGACAGCCAGTTATAGTGTTAAACTATAGCTGGCTGTAATTTTTTCGGATTAACACATTTTCCAGAAAAGTGTTATAGTAGATTCCATCGAAGAAAGGAAAGAAAAGAAATGGCAGAGATTTTAATCGAGAACGTTTCAAAGTCTTATATTTCGAAAGACGGCTCGGTGCAGGCTCTGAAAAATGTAAATCTGGCTATTGAGTCGGGCGACATTTTCGGAATCATCGGAATGTCAGGAGCAGGAAAAAGTACCCTGGTCCGCTGTATGAACTTCCTGGAGGTGCCCACGGAGGGTACGGTTTCCATCCGGGGAAAAGCGTTAAGTGACCTGTCGGAAAAGGAACTTCGTAAAGAACGGGAAAAGATCGGAATGATCTTTCAGCATTTCAACCTGCTGATGCAGAAAACCGTTCTGGAGAATATTTGTTTTCCATTATATATTCAGGGCAAACGAAAAGGGGAGGCCCGGAAAAGGGCTATGGAGCTTCTCAGGATCGTAGGACTTGAGGACAAGGCGAAGGCCTATCCGGCACAGCTCTCCGGAGGACAGAAGCAGAGGGTTGCCATTGCAAGAGCACTGGCATCCGACCCGAAGATCCTGCTCTGTGATGAGGCCACCAGTGCACTGGATCCCCAGACGACCTCATCTATCCTGAAGCTTTTGGAGGAGATCAACCGGAATCTTCAGATCACGATCGTCATCATTACGCATCAGATGTCCGTAGTCCGTGAGATCTGTACCAAGGTTGCCATCTTAAAAGACGGCGAGGTGGTAGAGGAAGGTTCTGTAGAAGAAATCTTCAATCATCCCAAGTCCCAGGTAGCGAAGGAACTGATCCTCACCGACGGAAGCCAGGAAACAGACCTGAAGCCTCTGATCCGGAGCGGAGACAAAGTCCGGATCGTATTTTCCGAGAACTCGGCATTTGAGCCGGTGATCGCAAATATGATCCTGAAATTCCATGAACCGGTCAACATTTTAAAAGCCGACACGAAAAACGTGGGTGGCGTTGCAAAGGGCGAAATGATCCTGCAATTCCCGGGTGACAGCGAAAAGGCGGAAGCCATGAAGCAGTACTTGAGGGAACGCGGACTTGCCATTGGGGAGGTGACGGACAGTGTGGACTAAAGAAGTAGTGGATATGATCCTGAAAGGAATCCAGGAAACGTTGTATATGACGCTTTTGTCCACGTTAATGGGTTACGTCATCGGCCTTCCTATGGGAGTGCTCCTGGCAGTATCTGATAAGGAAGGTTTAAAACCGAACCGGGTGCTCTACCGCATCCTGGACGTCATTGCCAATATCGTGCGAAGCATTCCGTTTTTAATTTTACTGATCTTACTGATCCCCTTCACCCGTATGATTGTGGGAAAAAGCTACGGTTCTACAGCTACGGTAGTGCCGCTGGTTATCGCCGCCGGCCCCTTCATCGCCAGAATGGTGGAATCTTCCTTAAAGGAAGTCGATGAGGGTGTCATCGAGGCAGCCCGTTCCATGGGAGCCAGCAACTTAAGAATCATTGTGAAGGTGCTTCTTGTGGAAGCGAGAACTTCCCTGATCAACGGAGCAACGATTGCAGTAGGAACCATCCTGGGCTACTCAGCCATGGCAGGAACCATCGGCGGAGGCGGACTGGGGGATATCGCGATTCGGTACGGTTATCACCGCTATCAGGCGGATATCATGATCGTCACCGTAGTGCTTCTGGTCATTCTGGTACAGATTTTCCAGATGATCGGAACAACCCTGGCCAACCGGTTGGACAAGAGAAGATAAAAAATAAAGCATATATAAGAGGAGGAAACTATTATGAAAAAATTACTTGCAGCAGCATTAAGCGGTGTTCTGACCGCAGGCATTATCCTTGGCGGTACCGGTCTTTCCACAAAGGCAGCAGAGACTGAGACAGAGACCACAGGTGAACTCACTCCGATCAAAGTAGCAGCATCTGCAACCCCACATGCAGAGATCCTGGAGCAGGCAAAACCGATCCTGGCAGAGGAAGGTTATGATCTTCAGGTAACCGTATTTGATGATTATATCATGCCCAATGAGGTAGTAGAGAGCGGTGATATGGACGCCAACTACTTCCAGCATCTTCCTTATCTGGAGCAGTACAACGAGGAGAAAGGCAGCCATCTGGTAAGTGTAGGCGGCATCCACTATGAGCCCTTTGGAATCTACCCGGGAACAAAAACCAGCCTCGATGATGTGGCTGACGGCGATTCCGTTGCAGTTCCGAATGATACCACCAATGAGGCAAGAGCCCTTCTGCTTCTTCAGGATAACGGTCTCATCAAACTGAAAGACGGTGCAGGTCTTACCGCTACCGTAACCGATATTGAAGAGAATCCGTACAACCTGGACATCGTAGAGCTGGAGGCAGCACAGGTAGCCCGTGTGGTTGATGAGACCGCTTATGTGGTACTGAACGGAAACTACGCTCTGGCAGCAGGCTTCTCCGTAGCAAAAGATGCTCTGGCTTATGAGAAATCTGATTCTGAGGCAGCCAAGACCTATGTAAACATCATCGCCGTAAAAGAAGGCAATGAAGAGAACCCGGGCGTTCAGGCTCTGGTAGACGTTCTGAAATCCGATGAGATCAGAAATTACATCAACGAGACCTACGACGGAGCTGTTATCCCCTACGATGACAGCGACGCTGAGGCTGAGAGCGAGACTGAGACCGGTTCTGAGGCAGAGACCGAGACCGCAGCAGAAACTGAGACTGCAGCTGAGTAAGCAGGACATTGAAAAGAAAACATTCCATAAAAAACCCCGCACATACGAAAAATGTGCGGGTTTTTTTTATCTGTCTTTTATCCGGAGTATCGGGGCTTTTAAGAGACCAAAGGGGTTAATCTGGTATTCATAAGACCATTCCTCGCCGGTGGTCCGCCAGTTGTCCGGTCCGCACCAGTTGTCGCTGAAGTTACAGTTATGAAGTGTGCCAAAGGTATTGATTCGGTTGCCAAATACTGTCAGTTCCAGCAAATGCTCTCCTGATGTAAGTTCGCCCAAAGAAATTTCGTAAGGCGAAAAAGCAAGAAGCCCTTTGGAAATTCCGTCAACGGAGGCACGAAGGACGGGAGAACGAAACAGAGAAGCAGACAAAAAGACTTCTCCGCCGGTACTCACAAAAGGAATCCGGTAGGTGAATGTTCCTCCGTAGAAGGGATACCCCTGTCTGGTAATGTCAGAAAAAGCAAGTTCTTTCTTTGGCGGGAGAAGCGTCAGATGTCTTCCGGAAAGAGCAACTGTGAAATCTCCCAGCAAATAGAAGGGTTCGATGTTTTCTCTGGCGTGATAGGGAATGTGGAATTCCAGGGTATGCGATCCCTTCGTAAGAAGCGGAAGGGCAACCGTCTGAATCGAGCGGTCGGTGTACCATCCGGTTTTCTCGTTTTTGATTTCTTTTCCATCCAGGAGAATGGTTGTTTTTTCGTCATTTTCCAGAGCTAAAAGTGCATGCTTCAGTTCGGTTTCCGAATCTATGGAAAAACGAAGGGAGAGCATATGCTCATAGCTGGAATTATGCGGGGTAGTCCAGGGCTGGGCCAGAGCCTGTGTCCGAAGCGGATACCCCAGTTTCCGGCGGAAGAGATTATCAATCCGGAGAATTTCATCTTCCTCCATCCAGGGCTCTTCATCAAAGCGGTATTCAGCCAGATCCAGAATGCATACATTCGGCTCATGAAAAATGACCGGATTGACAGGAGAAATGGGCAACAGTCTGGAAGAACCAACCGGCTTTGATGAGGGAAAGGTATGTGCAAGCGGTTTGGCGCCGGCTTCCAGGAAGAAAAGACGGCTGTCCTGATCGTAGAGGGTATCCTGGATCACGGTCTTTCCATCACCGGTATAGGATACCGGAATTGGCCTGATTTCTCCAGTCATTGCGTCGTACTGTGTGGGCGTCCAGATTCCGGTGAGGGTCAGCTGGATTTGTTCAGCAAAGGAAAGATCTTCATTGGCAGTCTGGTGATTTTTTTCATAAGTGCGGTATACATGAGAGAGGAAAAGCCAGCGGTTTTCTCCTTCTTCCCGCATTTGGTAGATGAGATTCTGACTGGCTGTTCCGTCAGCCTCCAGAATTTCCACATCACGAATGGGAGAAAGCGCCTTAAGAAGCGGCATTTTTCCAAAGGGAATCCGGGTACATTTTTCAGCCAGTTTTCGGCCTCGTTCGGAGGGAATGGCATCTTCGAGGGAAGGAATTTCACCGGCAAAAAGAAGGGTTCCTCCGGCTTCCTGAAATTTCTCCAAAATTTCCAGCGTTGTACTGCGAAGGGTCTTGCAGTTTGGAACAAGAATCTGATCATAATGCATGCAGCCCACAGTCAGAGTCCGGCCATCCTGTGTGCCTTTGTTCAGATCAGGAAGAAGAGCTTCGGAGATAAAATCAAAGTCCACCGTACCAAACAGAAGCCATTTGATCAGTTTGTCAAAGTTTTCGTCCATCTCTTCACGAATACCGGAAGTCTGATTTTTCGGTCCCCAGTAGAGCCAGTAGGATTCGATGGGATGAATCACACCCAGACGGACATGCGGCGTACCTCTTCGAAGCGCTTTGTTTAACCGGGCAAAATAGTTTTCAATGAGCGGATATTCCTTGTACCAGGGAGATTGATACCCAATGGAAGCCGGAAAATCACGTTTGGCTTCCCCTGCCATAGTGGTCCAGGTCAGATGCGGTACCCGCACGGTAACACCCAGGGCAGTCTGCCAGTCTCCCTGGAGCTTATGTCCCCGAAAATCAAAATCCCAGTCTGTAACGCCATAAAGCTCACTCATGACGCCGATTCTGCCATATTGATGAGCAGCGCTTTCTGCCTGTTTGGCAGTGGAAAGCTCTCTCTGGTCGCAGAGCATATCAATGCCTGGAATATCGAAGGCACGATAAGAACGCATGACTTCGCCCATAGCGGCGGTCTGCCGCTGCAGAGTCGGCTCTTCCATCATATGTCCGGTCATGGCAATTCCGTGCTTCCGGCACCAGGCGCCGACGGTATCGGCATAGGCCGCGGCAAACCGTTCGGTCACATGATCGTGGTATTCATAACGAAAACGGGAAACAGCGCCATCTGGAAGTTCCCAGAACAGCTCCGGCAGGTGATCCAGGATACTGTGACCATAACATGCCTGAAATGTATCTTCAAAATCATCCGTATAAGGAATGGCCACCTCCCGTCTTTCTGTTGCAAAATTCAGAGGAATCTTGTAGGGGAATTCCGGCTCATCGGTAAAAATGGCGGGAACCGTTTTTCCAAAAGATTCTCCAAGGACTTCTGCATATTTTTCATGGGTAGAAGCAAGGAAAGCTTCCACGGTTTCTTTATCCAGTGTATTGGCGTAGGCCTGATTATTAAACCAGGGGCTTTCTCCAGATATTTCCAGGTAGGCAAACCATTCGTCACAGCCGTCTTTGCAAGGCTGATCTTCAGGAATTCTCTGGTAGGAGGCAAGGTATCCCTTTTCCAGGCATACCTGATATTTGCCAAGAAAAGTACGTTCTGCGCTTCTTTGGGCCTGGCCGCAGTGAGAAAGATGGTTGGGAGAATGATCTTCTCCTTCTATTTTTTCAGGGGAGAAAAGGAGAAAACGGGTACGATGGCGGTGATCTTTTGTGATCAGGCCTCCGGCAAATCCGGATGGCCAGCGATCCTCATCATAGAGCCAGGTGAGAAGGCCCAGTTCGTTGCTTTTCTCATAACTGTATCGGACCAATTCCATGAATTCTTCTCCAAGATAGGGAGTATCAAGGCCGGTCCTGCAATGCAGGTGAGCGCCGCCCATGCCCATATCTTTCATGGCTTCCAGCGTATAGTCGATAGTTTCCCGGGTCATTTTACAATTCCATGACCAGAGAGGAGCCGCCCGGTATGCACTTCCGGGCTGGCGAAATTCTTCTGCTGTCAGTTTCTTCAGATTCTTTGTTTCATTCATGATGATTCACCTCGGCTTTTCATTTTCTGTGCAGGAAGTGTTTTTATGTGTTTCGGTCAAGAACGACGGCAGGGATTCCCAGGAGACAGGCAACTTTTTCAAAAAGTCGGCCATTATGTCCTACGCTCATGGCAAAATGATGAGTTGGCGCTTCGGCAAACCATTCTTCCATGTAATCATCCGGGCTCTGGTGAAATTTTACAGGAGTCTGTGTATTTCCAATGGTCATAATCGGACCGTTCGTAGCCTCTGCTTCTGTGATGATGAATTTCAGATTTCCGTCCCGGGTCTGTGAGCAGCCCAGCGTGGTGATGGGGCCTCTTCGTACTTTTGCTTCTACAGAGACACCACTTCCCTGCTTTCCGTGATAGACACCTAGACCCCGGAGTACGGGTTTGCCATCTGCAATGGCCAGATGGAAGGGGCCATCATGGCCCAGGAGGATGGTGCCGTCTTCATAATCTGTGACCACGATTTCTGAAAAAGAACCGCCAATGCCAAGAATATCGCATATTTTCATGGCAAGGCAGGTTTTCAGATCGCCCTCCCCGGCACAGGGGATTCCTTTGGCGGTTAAAAGGGAATGGCCCACGATGAAACCAGACTGGAGCTTCTCATAATCTCCGCCGGGAGCTCCGTGGTAGTAGTAAGCCAGACCATCCAGGTTGTATTCCTTTACCAGGCGCTCCTGGGCAGCCGCTACTTTGGCGGACCAGTTAAGCTGCTCCTCGGTGGGACGCTGGTTGCGGGGATCCGCAGATTCTTTCTCTGCAATCTGGAAGAAGTCAGCCATTTCTTTTCGCTTTTCTTTTACTTCATCGTCGCTTCCCTGTCGGAGCATCCGATCCAGATCGCACATTTCCAGAAGTTCTACATGCACACCCGCCTGCGCGGAGATCATTGTAAAATCACTGTATAGATCCAGCATGCCAGAATAATTATTTCCTAGAAAACCAAATCTTGCATAGGATAAAGCGGTTTTTACTTCTGCGGCCCGCACCCATTCTTCGATTTTTTTCCATGCCTGGATGGCTTCCGGACGTTTGGCAGTTTCTTCATTTGTGAGAGATATTTCCGGTGTTTCGTGAAGGCCCAGAAGGCCATTGACAATCCGGTAGGGGATGCCGGCCCGGTGAAAGGCGTTGGTCAGCTCCGGAACCGGACAGGCGCCACAGTGGGCGAGCCATTCTCCGGTTGTTGTTTTTTCATAGTCAATCCGGGCGGCGGGCTGCAGATTCAGGATAACCGTCATTGCCTTACAGATTTGATGAACCGGAAGAACAGAAGCACTGGTTACATAAGTACCGCTGTGTGCCAGAATCAGATCCACATGGTTGGAGACAAAATATTCACCGGCTTTATGGCCTTCCTCCTCACAGTCAACCAGACCATAATAATAAACGGATGCCCCCATGGCTTCTACCTTGGATGCAATAAATTTGCCATAGGATAACAGCCGTTCCCACAGTCCGTCAAATTGTGCCCAGTAACACTGAAGTCCCATGGTATAGATACCGATTTTTGCTTTTTTTGTGTTCTTGATTTTTTCCATTGTACAGCCCTCCTTTGTCTTTACAAAATCATTATAGCTGTGCATAATAGAAAATACCTACCGCAATCTTGGTGAAAAATATCAAAATCTTGCTGTTATAGAAAAGGGGAAAATTATGAAGAATCATCCGACCTTTCATCTGGGAAATGACCATACGGACTATTACGAGCAGGCCTCTTATACCTGGTCTGAAGATTCCATCCGTTTTCTGAATACAGTCAACCCGTCTACCCGGGCTCATTATCTGTATGTGCAGGAGTGTGGAGTTTTTAAGACCAAGCCGCCCTACTATACAGAGAGGTCCGGGCTTCCGTCTTTTCTGATTGTCTATACAATTCGTGGTAAAGGAAAGCTTACCTGGAGAAAACAGACGATGGCCATAGAACAGGGAAGCTGTTTTTATATCGACTGCCGGGAACCACATCGTTACGAAAATGCGGACGCGGACACCTGGGAATTTTTGTGGCTGCATTTCAATGGCCCGGGCGCGGAGCATTATTTTGAAGATTTTCATTCAGCGGAGCATCCCGTTCTGATGCCGCAGGATACGTTTCTTGTGGAAAGTACCTTACGCCGGATTTTATCTCTTGCAAGGAAAAAAACAGTTTATACGGATATTCTTACCGCCAGCCTTATTACGAATCTTGTGACGGAACTTATGATTCAAAGTATGACAGATTCCAGACAGATTTTTGTGATGCCGGATTATGTGAATCGAAGTATTGAGTTTTTGCAGGCACATTTTTCAGAACCGCTCACATTAGATACCATTGCTGCTTACCTGAATATCAGCAAATATCATCTTTCCAGAGAATTCACCTGCTGCACTGGAGAAAGCATTCATCAGTATCTGATTCGCATCCGTGTCAATCAGGCGAAAATCCTTCTGAAAGAAACAACGCTTTCTGTGGAGGAGATTGCTTATCAGGTTGGAATTCATCATGCCAGCCATTTCATCCAGCTGTTCCGGGAACGGGAAGGCATGACACCCCTGGAATTCCGGAAGCATTGGGCTTCTGTTGTAGAGCGATGATGGAAGTTCTGGTTTTGGCGTTTTGCCATAAATATAATGTAGAGAAAGATTAGACAAATGTAAAAAATGCATAAAAGAAAAAAGAAAACATTATCTATTTCGATGAAATGCACAAAACACATCAAAAAACACTTGTAATGTCAAGAAAAAATAGCTATACTGTTGAAGTAGCTCAAATAAACATTCGATTTCGAAAAATAGAGAAAATAAAAGAGACGATTTCGACATAAAATCAAAAAGTGTCTAATAACAATGAATTTATACGGAATTGGCGTATAAAAATAAAATATTAATAAAAAGGAGGGTTTTTATGAAAAATCGTAACAAGAAAGTGATTGCTTTACTGCTCGTCGGCGCAATGACAATGGGAATGGGTGTGAGCGTGAGTGCCAGTGAGAAGATTTCTGAAGAGGGTGTCACCTTGACAGTAGCAGGAAACAAACCGTCAGGACTGGAAGACTGGACGAACCTTGCATGTATTCAGGAATACAAGGATCGCCTGGGAATCAACCTGGAATGTGATTTTACAGAGACGGACTGGCCGACCCAGAGAACACTTCTGTTTGCAGGAAATGAACTGCCGGATCTGATTATGAACGCCGGATTTTCGATCAGTGATGTCAATTCTTACGGTTCTCAGGGATATCTTCTGGACTTCAATCAGTATCGTGATATCATGCCGAACATGGTAGCTACCTTTGAAGAGTATCCGGAGCTGGAGTCTTTCCTGACGACTGAGGATGGCCATATTTATGGCATGACTCAGATTCGAAGCGATATGACAGACCGTCTGATGAGAACCTTTATCAAACGGACCTGGCTGGAAAACCTGGGTCTGGAGGTTCCGACTACTCTGGACGAGCTGTATGACGTTCTGGTAGCTTTCAAAGAACAGGATGCAAACGGAAATGGTGATGCTACCGATGAGATCCCGATGCTGTGGGATACCTACGGCGGCTACCAGGGAGCTGAGAGAACCCTTCTGGATGCGTTTGGAATTTATCCTGCAGGCTGGGGTGATTTCACCTATATCCTTCAGGCAGACGAAAACAACCAGGTATATCTTGCAAATACCTCTGACAATTACAAAGAATTCCTGAAGTTCATGAAGAAACTGTGGGATGAGGGAATTATCGATCAGGAAGCATTTACCTATGACAGCAGTGAGCAGGAGACTGCAAAAGCTCAGGAAGACAGATATGGCTTCTTCGGTTGTGGTTCTGCTCCGTTCGTACTGACTGTTACTGATATCAGCACCGATAAAGACTGGGTTGCTGTTTCCGGACTTTCTTCTGAGTATAACCAGGATCACGGCGTTTCCGTTCTCAGCCCGGTTGTAGATGGTATCTGTCTGGTAGCAAGTGCTGACACCGAACATCCGGAAGAAATTGCCAAGTTTGTTGACTATTTCTTCAGTGAAGAAGGCATGATGGCTGGTGCTATCGGATACGAAGGACAGGGCTGGGATTGGAATGAAAATGAAGCTCTTGGCGTGAAGGTTCCGAAGTGGAGATGCCCGGATGGTTATGCATCTGCAGAAGAATATCGTTATAAAGGTTCCGTTCTGAATAACTGCCTGAACATGCATGAATCCAATCTGGATCGTGTAGCTCTGTTTGAAGTTCCGATTGAAACCCTGGATAAAGACGAAGTGCTCACGGAGTTTGGTTGGGCTGCGCTGGTTGCAAAAGCTTACCGCCAGGATGGTATTACACCGAAGGACGCTTATCCGATCGTTGCATATACCAACGAAGAAACCAACAGAAGAGTTTCTCTGAAAAATGATGTTTCTACTTATCTTGGACAGATGAGAGCTGAATTTATTACCGGCCAGACTGATATTGATGAGGGCTGGGATGCGTATAAAGAAACCGTAAACCAGATGGGTATGGAAGAACTGATTCAGATCGAGCAGGCTGCTTATGACCGTTATCTGGCAGTATCCGCTGAATAAATAACAGAAAAAGTTTGATCCAATGGGGAGGTGACAGCAGCCTCCCCATTATTTGTAAAAGGGAGACCGTTCTGCTTGTTTGAACATTTTTCCCAAGTGTCTACTGGAGAGATTGCTGATAAGAAGGAGGATAAATATGTCGAAGCCTAAGCAGAAAACAATCAATCACAAAAAACAAAAAAGTATCTGGAAAAACTGGCGGCTTTATGTCATGTGTCTGCCGGCAGTTTTGTTTTTCCTGCTTTTTGCATACAAGCCAATGTATGGTATTTTGATTGCATTTAAAAAATACAACATGCGCGTTGGAATTATGGGAAGTGAATGGATCGGATTGGACAACTTTAAACGTCTGTTCAGCTCTTACTGGTTTCCGATTATTCTGAAAAATACACTGACGTTAAGTCTTCTGTCTCTGATTCTTGGATTCCCTCTCCCGATCATTCTGGCTTTGCTCCTGAATGAAGTGTCAAACGGGCATTTCCGGAAAACGTTCCAGACCGTGTCGTATGCGCCGCATTTTATTTCAACGGTTGTTATGTGTGGTATGCTGACACTGTTTCTGAATCCGACTTCCGGTATCTTTAATATCATCATTACCAAGCTTGGCGGGGAAAGTGTCAATTTTCTGCAGGATCCTGCCAATTTTAAATGGATTTATGTGCTGAGCGCTGTCTGGCAGGAAATGGGCTGGGGAAGCATTATTTATTTTGCAACTCTGTCAGGTGTAGACCGGTCTCTTCTGGAAGCAGCTGAGATTGACGGTGCCAACCGTTTTCAGAAAATCTGGTACATCAATGTACCTGTATTGATTCCTACGATTATTATTCTCTTGATTCTCCAGTGTGGCTCCCTCTTAAGCGTTGGATATGAAAAAGTATATCTGCTTCAGAATACAACGAACTTAAGTGGTTCCGAAGTCATTTCAACGTATGTGTATAAAGTAGGCTTGGAACAGGCAGATTTCTCCTTTGGTGCGGCAGCGGATCTTTTCAACTCCGTAATCAACAGCACCATTCTTATCCTTGCAAACTTTATAGCAAAAAGAACAACGGACCAGGGCTTATTCTAAGACGGGAGGAGTGAGGAAATATGACAACAACGGCGGCAGCAACGACAAAAACGAAAAAAAGAAAAGCCAGAATAACGACGTTTGATGTCGTGGTTTATTTTATATTGATTGCTTTGATGATTCTGATGCTTTATCCATTACTCTTTGTGGTAAGCGCATCCTTCAGTGATCCGAAGATGGTGGCAGCAGGAAAAATGCTTCTGCTTCCGGTAGAGCCGAATCTGGATGGATATAAATACATTTTCCAGTACAAGGAAATCTGGACAGGCTATCTGAATACGATTTTTTACACCTTTTTTGGAACGGTTCTGAATCTAGCTGCAACGATGCCCTGTGCCTATGCATTGTCCAGAAAAGACCTGCGGGGACGTGGAATCATAATGATCTTCTTTATGATTCCGATGTATTTCAGCGGCGGTATGATCCCCGGCTATCTGAATGTAAAGAGTCTTGGACTTCTGGATACCCGCGCGATGATCCTGGTCAATGGCCTGGTTTCTACCTACAACCTGATCGTATGCCGTACCTACTTCCAGACAGCGATCCCCTACGAACTTCAGGAAGCTGCCGTGATCGATGGCTGTGACGATTTCCAGATTTTCACAAAGATCATTTTCCCGCTGGCAAAACCCATCACGGTGGTTATGGCATTGTACTATGGTGTCGGACGCTGGAATTCTTACTTTGTAGAAATGATTTATCTGAAAGACCGCGGCAAGTTCCCATTACAGCTGTTCCTTCGGGAAATTCTGACAAAGAGTACCTTTGCAAAGCAGGCAATGATAAATGGACAGAGCTTTTCCGCAGAAGAAATGATGGCTCTGATCAAACAGGCAGATACCGCCAACATGATCAAATATGGAGTAATCGTGATCTCCACTTTGCCGATGATGATGATCTATCCTTTCCTTCAGAAATATTTTGAAAAGGGTATTATGATCGGATCAGTAAAAGGCTGAGAAAAAAATAGATGTCTTTCTGTGAAAGGTATTTGCGGAGATGACAGGAAACAGAAAAAAGGAGGTTTGTATGGATTTTTCAAATTGTTTTGTCAGTGAATGCAGAGAATATTCTTCTTATGTACAGCATGTAAAAGCCCCTGTTTTCCGGAAAAGCTTTGTGTTAAAAGAAGGATCGCAGAGCGGTGAAATCCTGATCTGCGGACTGGGCTTTTATGATCTATTTATTAACGGAGAGAAGATTACAAAGGGCTATCTGGCTCCTTATATTTCCAATACGGATCATATTGTTTATTATGATCATTATGATCTGACGCCCTGGCTGAAGGCCGGAGAAAATGTCATTGGCGTGATGCTGGGAGATGGCTTCCAGAATTCCAAGACCCGTGTCTGGGATTTTATGGACAATGTCTTCAACTCGGCTCCGAAACTGGCTCTTTCCATGAAAGTGGAAAGTGACGGAGAAAAACAGGAATTTGATGCAATGGATTTTTCCTGTAAGAAGGGCCCGATATTTTTCAATGATCTGCGGTCAGGAGTCTTTTTTGATAAAAGAGAAGAAGAAAAAGGCTGGGATCAGCCAGGTTTCCAGGAAGATGAGAACTGGCATAAACCCATTCTGGCAGATCGGCCAAGAGGAAAAGCGAAGCTGTGTGAAGCAGAGCCCATTGCAGTGGTCGAAGAAAGAAAACCGGTGAAAATTTGGAAGGGCGCTCTGGCAGATTATACTCCACGGGGAGATGTGCCGGAAGGGCTGTGCGGACAGACCACACCGGAAAGCGGACTGGAAAAAGAGGGCGGTTACATTTATGATTTTGGAGAGAACAATGCCGGAATTTTCCGCCTGAAAATCAAAGGGCATAAAGGACAGCGCATCGATATCCAGTGTGGAGAACTGCTGGAAAACGGGGCTTTAAGTTATCAGAATATTTATTTTTATCCGGATGGCTATTCTCAGAGAGACATCTATATCGTAGGCAGCAAAGAGGAAGAAGTTTTTGAACCGATGTTTACATACCATGGGTATCGGTATCTTTATGTGACCGGAATTGAAGAAGAACAGGCAACGGAGGATTTGTTTACTTATCTGGTGATGAGTTCCGATCTGGAAAACAGAGGATCCTTTGAGTGTTCTGATAAGCTGGCGAATGAGATTTATCATATAGCAAGGGTAAGTGACCGGGCGAATTTCTACTATTTTCCGACAGATTGTCCGCATCGCGAGAAGAACGGCTGGACAGGGGACGCCCAGATATCTGCAGAGCATATGATTCTGACTATGGGGGCGGAAAAGAGCTGGAAGGAATGGCTGAATAACATCCGGCTTGCGCAGGATCCCATGGGAAGAATTCCAGGGATCATTCCTACTGGCGACTGGGGCTTTGCATGGGGGAATGGACCTGCCTGGGATAAGGTATTGTTTGAACTGCCTTATATCATTTACAAGTATCGCGGTGATACAGAGCCCATAAAAGAAAATGCCCATGCAATGATGAGCTATCTGGAATATGTTTCCAGACAGAGAGATGAAAATGGCATTATTGCCATCGGACTGGGTGACTGGGTTCCTGTAGACCGGGCAGCGGATGATTATGTTTCGCCTCTGGGATTTACGGATACGGTGATGGTATACCTGATGTGCCGGGAAGCAGAGGTTATGTTTGACAAGACAGGACTGTCACTGAACCGTGATTATGCAGTACGGTTTGGACGGGAACTGCGTGAGGCGATCCGGAACCAGTACCTGGATTTGAACAGGATGCTGGTAAAGAGCAGTTGTCAGACAGCTCAGGCGCTGGCGATTTATTATGATATTTTTGATACGGGAGAAAAACCGGAGGCATTCCGGCGCTTAATGGAGATCATCCATCGGGATGGTGATAAGATGAACTGTGGTTTCCTGGGACTGCGGGTAATGTTTCATGTACTTTCTGATTACGGAGAAGCGGAACTGGCATATCGGATGATCACTGGACCTTCTTATCCGAGTTATGGCTATTTTGTAGAAGCAGGCGAGACCTCCATGCCGGAAACGATCCTGTCAGACATGAAATATAGAAATGCTTCTCTGAATCACCACTTCCTTTGTGATGTGGTTCAGTGGTACATGAAATACCCCGGAGGCATTCATGTGGAAAACAGCAAAAAAGTATTGATCCGGCCGACCTTCATTAGCAGCCTGACCTATGCAAAAGCCAGCCATCAGCTTCCGGACGGTGAAGTATCTGTCTACTGGAAGAGAGAGGGTGAACGGATTTATCTGGAAGTAAAATGCCCAGACACTGTAAGCTGTGAGCTTATGCTGGATCAGGATCTGATGATTGAGGACAGCAAGAAGCCTTATCTGGAAAAAGGACAGGGCTGCTGGTATCTGGCATCCTGCAGGTAATACATTCAAAACGATAGCAAAAAAAGAACAGTTGTGCCAGCTGTTCTTTTTTTGCGTGGGGAAAAAGGCAACGGATCAGGGAAGTAGTTTCAGCTGGTGTGAAAAAATTTCATTGGCGACAACGGCAATGGACCCAAGAAGCGGAGCCTCCCCATTGAAGCGAGAATGAAAAATTTCCAGCTTGGAACCTGGCATATTCAGAGAACTTTTTAACTTTTCATATAAGATTTTTTCCAGAATGTCGCTATTTTCCGGAGAGTCATATCCGATGATAATGGTTGAAAAGTCCAGAAGATTTAACGTATTTGCCAGAGCATAGCTGAGGTAAGTGCAGAATTCGTCCAGAGCGATAGAAGCAATGGGATCTCCATCTAATGAAAGCTTTAGGATATCGTTCCAGGAAGGTTCTGTAATTTTCTGGAACGGAGAATTTTTGAAAAAAGGAAGCAGCTCTGCGATCTTTTTCTGCATTTGCGGGATGCTGGCATATAATTCCAGGCAGCCTCTCTTTCCACAACTGCAAACAGGTCCATGGAAGTTTATGGAAGTATGGCCGATTTCTCCGCTCCTTCCGGAAAATCCACTGAAAAGTTTGCCATTTAAGATGAAACCGGCTCCGATCCCGTAGGCGATATGGATATAAATCAGGTTATCATAGGGAATCCCACGTCCGTAAAGTTTTTCTACCAGAGCACCGGAATCAGCGTCATGAATGAGAAATGTGGGGAGGTGGGTTACATTTTTGAGAATGGAAACAATTGGAACATTTGTAATGCCATAAAAATTAGGAGGATTTAAAATATATCCGCTTTTGTTATCTACGGGGCCGACACAGGAAATTCCACATCCGATCAGAGGTCTTCTGGCACGGGAAAACAGTTTTTCATACTGAGCAATTGGAATCTGGATAAATTCATCCCTGGTCATATGGGGAGAAAAGCGAGTCTGGGTCATATCGATGATTTTTCCAGATACGTCGGCCAGAATGGACTGACAAAATTCTCGTTTGATCAGAATGCCTAAAATACAAGGGGAAGAAGAAGAAATCTGCAAAGGAATGGCTTTTCTTCCTGTAGAATGATCATAAACTATGTTTGTGGGCTGTTCGGAGATAATTCCCATCTGTATCAGATCATTGATATGATTGCTGATTGTCATCTTACTTAATCCCGTTTTTTCTGCAAGGTCTGTGCGCGTAATCGTTTTCTGACTGGTGGCAATCAGATAGATCAGTGTGTTGCTGATTTGACTTTCTTTGTTTTTTGTCTCTTTTGCCATAGGATCCCTCCTTATGAAGAATCAATACCTGATAGCATCATTGTATTCCTTTTTGAAATATTTGTAAATCTGATGTATTAAATATTTATCAATGGAAAGCAAAGGTTGACAGAATGACCTTCTGAAGAGATATGGAACAGACAAGATGCACAAAAAAATAAAGAAAAACAATAATAAATTGAACAAAAATAAAGTTCAAACTAAAATAAAGGAAAGAAAAAGAATTTTTAAAAAAAATTCTAGGAGAAAGAACCGGGATTTGTATAGCAGATTATAAAATGCAGGAGGAGGGAATATTATTTGATGAATCTGAATGGTGTATGGCGCTTGGGGATTTGTACCGATGAAGAGTACCGAAAATTAAAGCTTGAGATCAAAGATTTGGAAACCCTTGAGAAAAAGGGAATCCTGGTGGTGAATGGTACCGTTCCTGGCAATTATGAACTAGATTTGGAAAAGCAGCATCTGATAGAAAATCCGTTTTTTGGAGAAAACCTTCTTCAGGAACGTGGAAGAGAAAGGAATCATCTGTTTTATGGAAAAACCTTTGCGTTTCATGCGGAAGATCAGAAAGAGTATCTGCTGGAGTTTGAAGGAATTGATACTGTTGCAGAAATTTATCTCAATGGCAGACTCTTGGCAAAAGCCGATAATATGTTCCTGCCACAGGTTTTTCTGATTTCCGGAAATGAATGGAAAAAAGGGACGAATGAAATTCTGGTACATATTCTTCCAATTGCGGTAGAGGCAAGAAACTATGATTATCCATTGTATGTAGATACGCAAAAATATCAGATGGATGCCATGTATATTCGGAAAGCGGCCTATATGTTTGGGTGGGATATTTTCCCGCGGATGCTTTCCGGGGGGATCTGGAAAGATGTACGGATCACAGAAAAAGATGAGATTGCATGGAAACAGAGTTATCTTTTTACAAGAGAATTATCGGAAGATTTGCAAACATGCGAATTGGAGTATTTTTATGAACTGGATCTGGATGAGCTTGCGTATGCAGGACTGACGCTGGAGATAGAAGGTACCTGTGGAAACTCACATTTTTTTGAAAAAACAGATGTCTGGGGAATTGCCGGTCATTTACGAATTGCCTTGGAGAATCCGAAGCTGTGGTGGCCGAGAAGAACAGGAGAACAAAACTTATATGAGGTGGAAGTTCGCCTGAAACAGGAGAAAACGCTCCTTGCTTCCAGGTCCTTCCGTTTCGGAGTCCGCAGCGTGGAACTCGATCGGACAAGCCTTACCAGTGAAAAAGGGGAGGGAGAATTCTGTTTCCTTGTGAATCACAAAAAAATTTTCATCCTTGGAACAAACTGGGTTCCGTTGGATTCTTTCCCATCCAGAGGAAAAGATAAAATCAAACCGGCTCTGGACCTGGTGCTGGATCTGGATTGTAATATGATCCGCTGCTGGGGCGGAGGCTATTACGAATCGGATGAGTTTTATGAAATCTGCGATGAAAAAGGAATTCTTGTATGGCAGGATTTTATGGAAGCATGCGGAAGATATCCTCAGTCGGAAGAATTTTTGAAAAAGCTGGAAAAAGAAGTGACGTTCCATGTGCGAAGGCTCCGTCAGCATCCGTGCCTTGCGCTGTGGTCCGGAGACAATGAAAATGATACAGCGATTCTCTGGGGAACGAATGGAAGGGTGGATCCAAACAGCAACCGCAATACACGGAGGGTTATCCCGGAAGTACTTCGTATGAATGATTATGTCAGAGAATATCTTCCCAGTTCTCCGTACATTGATGAGGTGGCTTTCAAAAATCATGCAGGAGATTCCAGAATTCCGGAACAGCATCTGTGGGGACCGCGCGATTATTACAAAGGCGATTTTTATAAAAATGCGATTGCACATTTTGCTTCAGAAACCGGTTACCATGGCTGTCCTTCTGTGAAATCCATCCGAAAATTTATTTCAGAAAAAGCATTATGGCCGTACCAGCTGAATGGAGAATGGCTGCTTCATGCATCCAGTCCGACGGAGAAAATGGAGGAACCGTATGCATACCGGATTGAGCTGATGGCAAGTCAGATCCGGGTGCTTTTTGGATGTGAGGCAAAGGATCTGGAAGAGTTTTCTTTCCTGAGCCAGATTTCCCAGGCAGAGGCAAAGAAGTATTTTATTGAACGTTTTCGGATTGGAAAATGGAAGAGAACGGGAATCATCTGGTGGAATGTGCTCGACGGCTGTCCGCAGTTTTCGGATGCGGTAGTAGACTACTATTTTGATAAAAAACTGGCCTATGATTACATCAAGCGTTCTCAGGAAAGAGTCGTTTTGCTGTGTGATGAACCGGAAGAAAATGGAAATATCCATTTGATGGCGTCAAATGATCTTCCGACAGGAGAAAAGATTCACTATTGTGTGACAGATGTCACCTGTGATGTGGTGGCAGCAGAAGGAGATGCCTTCCTTCCAGCCGATTCCTGTGTGGAAATTGCTTTGCTTGACAGTAGAAAAAGGAAAGCGTTCTATAAAATAGAATGGAAGACAGAAGGGAAAAGGTTCTTTAATCACTTTGTAACCTGGAAGGCACCCTTTGATAAAGTGGCTTACCTAAAATATGCAGAAAAGGCCGGGATTATAAGAAGAGAGTGAGGAAGGCAAAATGAAACATAAAAAGAGTACAGGAACAGGATCTGAACAAGGCAGGTGCTCTGAATGGAAAAAGAATCGTTTTTTGTTTTTGATGTTAGTTCCAGGCTTGATTGTTTTCTTTTTTAATCCATCCGAATACAGTGCAGAAGTGAGTGCAATCGCAAGTACCTGTCTGGAATATAAGGTAACTGTATTAAGCGGCGAAGCAGATGTAGATGAAATCCTTGCAGAGTTCAATGAAGCTTTGGCGGCCAATGGCCTTCAGACCTTATTGGATGCAGCAAATAATCAGTATCAGGAATTTCTGGAGACAAAAGAGAAATAATGTTTGAAAATAAGGCTGCATGTTGATGAAAAATCGATATGCAGCCGACTAAAAGAATATAATCATTATTTTATGGAAGATTTCCTCAATTAATGTTTGAACCATTAGGAATAAATAGAAGATATCAGAGGCATAAGAAATGATGATTCTACAGTATTGAAAGAAAAGGATGGGGAAGGTACAAAAATGATGATGGAACAGGATAAAAAAGCATGCTATATCGGCGTGGATATCGGCGGAACAAAATGCTCCGTCGTTTATGGAAACAGTGAGGGAGAAATTTTTCAAAAGAAGATATTTGCGACTACAAATGTGAAGGAAAATCTGCAGGAAGTGAAAGAAAGCATTCATGGATTTGGAACGGCTCAGGCGATTGGAGTGAGCTGTGGAGGGCCGCTGGATTCACAAAAAGGCCAGATTTTGTCTCCGCCAAATCTGCCTGGGTGGGACCAGATTCCGATTGCGGATCTATTGAGAGAAGAATTTGGAATTCCTGTTTTTCTGAAGAATGATGCAGATGCCTGCGCACTGGCAGAATGGAAGCTGGGGGCAGGGAAAGGTGCGAAAAACGTGGCTTTTTTTACCTTTGGAACAGGAATGGGCGCTGGGCTGATTTTGAATGGGGAATTGTATACAGGAGCTTGTGATATGGCAGGGGAAATCGGGCATGTGAGAATGGCGAACTATGGCCCGGTAGGGTACGGAAAAGAAGGGTCTTTTGAAGGCTTCTGCTCAGGAGGCGGAATCGCGCAGCTGGGGATGATGAAAGCAAGAGAGCTTTTTCAACAGGGAAAAAAAGTATCTTTTTGTAAAAATATAAATGAATTATCTTCGATCACAGCAAAAGAAATTGCAGAATACGCCAATAAAGGAAACAAAGATGCCATGGAAGTTTATCAGCAGTGCGGAAAAATGCTTGGACAGGGACTAGCAGTTTTAATTGATCTTTTAAATCCGGAAAGAATTATATTAGGAAGTGTTTATGTGAGAAGTAAAGAACTGTTGCTGGATACAATGTGGGAAGTACTACAAAGAGAATGTTTACCGAAGTCGTTGGAATGTTGCCAGATCCTTCCTTCCGGACTGGGTGAAAAATTGGGAGATGTTGCAGCGCTCACGGTTGCAGCATATGGAATGGATCGAGAGAAAAAACAGGGGATAAATCTATGAATGACTTATTGTCACGATATCCGGAACTGGAGAAATGCAAGGGCTCTATCGCGGAGGCGCTGGAACTTTTGCTTGCTGTTTATCAGAATCATGGAAAGGTACTTGTCTGCGGAAATGGGGGAAGCGCAGCCGACAGCGAACATATCGTAGGGGAGCTGATGAAAGGCTTTCTGCTTCCGCGGCAGGTGACAGATGAACGGATTTCCATGGAGCTGAGAGAAAAAATACAGGGAGCTTTGCCTGCAATTTCTCTGTGCAGCCAGGAGGGTTTCCTGACGGCATTTTCCAATGATTCTGATCCGGATCTGGTATTTGCCCAACAAGTCTATGCTTATGGAAAAAAAGAAGATCTGGTGATTGGAATTTCTACCTCCGGGAATTCCAAAAATGTGGTGAATGCACTTAAAATCGCGAAAGAAATGGGAATAAAAACGCTGAGTCTGACGGGGGAAAATGGAGGACTTGCAGAAGGATTTTCGACGGTGTGTATCAAAGCACCGGCAAAGGAAACCTATCGGATCCAGGAATATCATTTACCGATTTATCATTATTTGTGCGCGAAAACAGAAGAAACTTTTTTTGGAAAATAATACGATCAGCCCGTATATCGATGATATGCGGGCTTTTGCTATAAAGAAATAATCCAAAGTAAACATAGCGTTTCGAAGAATTTTGGTTTATAATGACTTTATCAATTTTGAGAATATCGAAGGCACGGAAAAATTGATCAAATCATTTGTCGGGCAACGCATGATTTGATATCGGGGTTAAATAGACACAAAATCCGATGTAAGCTTGCTTACAAGAGGATTTTGGCCCAGTGTATCATCATTTTAGATATGTCTTTGCGAAAAACAAGGGCGAAAGAATGGCCATTAGGAATGGATAAAAATAAAACAGGTGATTGTGGAACGATCAAAATTTGTCTGCAATTGCAAGCTTAAATAAGAAAGGAATGATAAAAAGATGGAAGAAAAAAAGAAAAATCTTGCAGAATCAGGAAATGAAATCAACACAGCAGAACTTTTAAAACGCCTGGAACATCCCTCCGGCCGGGTAGATGTTGTGCTGGATACGGATACGTTTAATGAGATCGATGACCAGTTTGCATTGGCTTATCTGATCTGCTCAAAGGAAAAATTGGATCTTCAGGCTGTCTATGCGGCTCCGTTCTCAAATGAGAAAGCCAAAGATCCGGCAGAAGGAATGGAAAAAAGCTACCAGGAAATCCTGCATATTCTGACATTAATGGAGAGAGATGATCTGAAGCCTGCGGTTTACAGAGGATCAACGTCTTTCCTTTCGTCAGAAACAGAACCGGTTCTTTCAGAAGCGGCAAAGGACCTTGCTGAAAGAGCAATGAAGTATACAAAAGAGAAACCATTGTATGTAGTATCTATTGGAGCGATTACAAATATAGCTTCCGCTCTTCTTTTAAAGCCGGAAATCCGGGAACGGATGGTTGTTGTCTGGCTGGGAGGCCACTCTTTGCACTGGCCGGATACCAGAGAATTTAATATGGAACATGATGTTGCGGCGGCAAGAATTATTTTCGGCTGCGGCGTGGCCCTGGTACAGCTGCCTTGCGCAGGTGTCGTCTCCGAATTTGCGACAAGCGGCCCGGAACTGGAATATCACCTTAGAGGAAAAAACAAACTTTGTGATTATCTTGTGGACCTGACGAAAAGCGAAGCTGAAAAATACGCAAAAGGCAAAGCCTGGACAAGAATTATCTGGGATGTGACAGCGGTAGCATGGCTTCTGGATGGTGATTTCGAGGAAGATTACCTGGTACATAGTCCGATTCCGGGATATGACAATCATTATGTGTTGGATCCTCAGCGGCATTTTATCCGTTATGTGTATCATGTGAAACGGGATTCACTGTTTACGGATCTTTTTGCAAAACTGGGAAGAAGCTGATGTAGTGACGATTCCCGCAGAAGTGAAGCACTGGCACGGGGCAAAGAAGGATAGCTGGTTCAGCCATCTGGCTGTGGAAGTTCCCGGCGAAGAGTGTAGCAATGAGTGGTGTGAACCGGTGAGCGATGAACAGTACGAAAGTCTTGAAAAATAAAACGGAGAGTGCAGAGCTTTTCACCGGCCCTCATCAGCGCGGCCATAGGTCCGCCTTTTAGCACGGTTATCGGCCAGTGCATGGGAGCAAAGACATTCCCCAGGCAGAGCGATATTTCCAGGTAATCTGAGAATAAAAGCTGTTCTTCCGTAAAAAGAAGAATGGCTTTTTTCTGTATAAGCGTAGCTTTCTGACGGATTGTGGACTATAATAACCGTAGTTCATGCGCGGGATCTTCACGGCCATCCAGTGAAAATATCGGCGCTGGAGACGTTAAGGAGAGAAAAATGGCACTGCCGGATACTTTTGATAAATTGAAAGAACTGTTGACCCAGGATCAGTTCGAGCTGCTTCTGGATGAAGAGAAAAAAGAAGAAAAGCAGAAGATTCGTCTGGTCTATCTCATGAACGACGCAGTGGAGAGTTTTCTGGTCTTTCATGAGGCCAGGCTTACGGGAGAGTACCGGAAGGAGTACGAGGGGGAGCTGGTCTCTTCCCTGAGTGAAAAAGAAAAGGACGAGATTCCGGGGCCCCGTTATGTTCTCGTGGTTCATCAGGGAGAGACTGTGGTGACGGTGTTTTTCGAGGCGCTCTCTCTGGAGGTAAACTGCTACGATTACGGAGAGGTAGGTCATTTCTGGATGAAGGGCTGGGAATATCTCCGGCTTCTGGAGTACCGGCTTGCCATTCTCCGGGATAAGCGGGACTACCTGGGGGAGAGCTTTTGCAGCAGGGAGGAGGTCGCGCTCTCGGAGCTGACGGCTTTCCCGCCTCTGAATTACTGCTGTTATCCTTCTGTTTCCCAGGAATATATCGTTCCCCGGGAAGAACCCTGGACGCCCAACAAGGAAGCTCTGGCTGTGATGGAAGGAATGGCGGAAAAAGTGGGAGATAGGAGCTTTCTTTTCTGGCTCGGCATTTATCGGCGGTTTTCTCTTTGCTTTCTGGCCCGTTTTCTCGCGAACCGGCTTCACAAAAACGCTCACGCACCGCTCGTGGATCTTCTCGCAGAGCGCCTGAAAGCAGCGGCGGCGCTTTACCCCAGGCGATCCTTCCCCGAGATGGAAGGCCGTCTCGCTCTGGCCGAAAAACGCCGCCAGTTTCTGGAAGCCCAGGGAATCCACGCCGATATCATCCGGGAAGAGCCCTTCACCACCGCCAGGGATTCCATCGAAGGCAAAGTCTATGTGATGCGCTGGAAAAAGAGCGGAACGAGCAGGAAAGTTGTGGTGGAGGAAATAAAAGAAAACTAAAATCAGGAGGCATATTTTATGCAGGCAACAAAAGACAACCGCCTGGGTACAGAAAACATCACCCGGCTGATGATCTCGCTGGCCATCCCTTCGGTGCTGGCACAGATCGTAAACGTACTTTATAACATTGTGGACCGGATCTACATCGGGCGGATTCCGGGGGTGGGGGCTGTGGCCCTCACCGGCGTGGGTGTCACCTTCCCGATCATCACGATCATTTCCGCCTTTTCCGGCTTCGCAAGCGGCGGGGGTGCTCCATTGGCGGCCATTGCACTGGGACAGGGAGATCGGAAACGGGCAGAAAGGATCCTGGGAAACTGTGTTTCTATGCTTCTGTTCTTTACCGTGATTTTGATGGCGTTTTTCTTCGTGTTCCAGAAGCCGCTGCTCTATGTATTCGGGGCCAGTGACAATACGATCGGCTATTCCTCGACCTACATCAGCATTTATCTTCTCGGCACAGTTTTTGTGGAGCTGGCTGTAGGCCTCAATACTTTTATCAGCGCCCAGGGCCAGGCCCGGACCGCCATGTTCTCCGTACTGATCGGAGCCGTGGTCAATATCGTGCTGGATCCGATTTTCATCTTCGTTTTCCACATGGGCGTGGCAGGCGCGGCCGTGGCCACGATCATTTCTCAGGCCTTAAGCGCCGCCTGGGTTTTACGCTTTCTCTGCTCGGAAAAATCCGGAATCCGTCTGAAAAAGGCAGGCATGAAGCCGGATTTCTCCCTGATCGGCCAGATCATGGCCCTTGGCGTGTCGCCCTTTGTCATGTCTGCCACGGAGAGCGCTATCACGATCGTGATGAACCATGGCCTGCAGGTCTACGGGGGCGACCTCTATGTCGGTTCCATGACGATTCTCCAGAGCGTTCTGCAGCTGGTTTTCGTGCCGATCAGCGGTTTTACCAACGGCGTGCAGCCCATCATCAGCTACAACTTCGGCGCGGGAAAATTTGACCGGGTGAAAATGACCATCAAGAGAATGATCTCCATCACCTTCCTGGCGGCCTTCGTCTATGTGGTCTTCGCCATGTTGCGGCCCGGTCTTTTTGCCAGACTTTTTACGACGGATGAGGATCTCATCGCCCTGGTGAAAAAAGTCCTGCCCGTCTACATCGCAGGCATGTCCGTTTTTGGCGTCCAGAGCGGTGTCCAGAGTTCTTTCCTGGGACTTGGCCAGGCAAAGATCTCCCTCTGCATCGCCCTTCTTCGTAAGGTGATCCTTCTGATCCCCCTCGCCCTGATTCTGCCGCGGTTTTTCGGCGTTATGGGCGTTTACTATGCGGAGCCCGTGGCGGATATCCTCTCCGTTCTCACCGCCAGCACCCTCTTCCTGCTGAACATCCGGAAGATTCTCTCCAAGGAGATGCTGGCGAAAGTGACCCACACGACATGAGTTTCAGAACCGGCTCGATTCCGCTTCGCGTCATCTCGCTGTGGCTTGTCGCTACATAGATTTTCAATCAAAAGTGTTCGTTCGTGCAAGCATGACTCACACTTTTAGCAGAAAATCCGCCCGGCTTTGAAGAGTGCAAAAAAAGTCATATAATTTGAAAAAAAGACACTGTTTTTTCGAACTCAATTATGCTACTCTGGAACCAAACGAATTGACTCACAAGGAGGTTTACAACTATGGAAAAATGGGTGAGAGCAAACTATCAGCCGAACCTTCCCTTAGGCGAGGACGGCAGAAGGATAACAGCCTGCGCGGAGCATCTGGCTCTGGCCAGAAAGGCCGGTACGGAAGGTATGGTGCTTCTTAAGAATGCCGGAAAAATCCTTCCGCTGGCAAAGGGCTCCAGGCTGGCCCTTTTCGGCAAAGGCGTTTTTGACTATGTGAAAGGCGGCGGCGGAAGCGGCGACGTGACCGTTTCCCATGTGAGAAATCTCTACGACGGCCTCAAGGAAGAAAAAGGCCTGGCCGAGATCTATGAGCCGCTGGCAGATTTCTACCGGGAGAACGTGAAAGAGCAGTACGCAGGCGGTGCGGTTCCGGGCATGACTGTGGAGCCGGAGGTTCCGGCAGAGCTTTTTGCCGGGGCGGCAGAGTTTACGGACACGGCCCTGATTGTCATCAGCCGTTTCTCCGGCGAGGGCTGGGACCGGAAGAGCGTCCGCTATGAGGGGCAGGTTTCTGATGAGGGGCATCAGTCCGAACTCAGTGAGAAGATTTTCCAGAACAGCGATTTCTGCCTGACGAACGAGGAAGCCGCCCTTGTGGCCAAGGTGAAAGAGAAATTTGACCGCATCGTCGTGGTTCTGAATGTGGGCGGTATGGTCGATACTTCCTGGTTCATCGATGATGAGAAGCTTCCGGCTGTGCTCATGGCATGGCAGGGCGGCATGGAAGGCGGCCTTGCGATGGCGGACGTCCTTATGGGAAAAGTGAGCCCATCTGGAAAGCTTTCCGACACCTTTGCAGGAAGTCTGGACGATTATCCATCCACAGCAAACTTCCACGAGTCTCCGAACTATGTGGAGTACACCGACGATATCTATGTGGGCTACCGGTATTTTGAAACTATTGCCCAGGCGAAGGAGAAGGTCAACTATCCCTTCGGCTATGGCCTTTCCTATACCGAGTTTTCCATCGAGCCGATCTGGAGCGGCGAAAAAGACGGCACAATCTATGTGACGGCTGAGGTCACAAACACCGGCTCTTTCCAGGGCAAAGAGGTGGTTCAGCTCTACTATGGCGCACCCCAGGGGCTTTTAGGCAAACCGGCCCGTGTGCTGGGAGCCTTTGAAAAAACGAAGGAGCTGAAACCCGGCGAGACTGAGACCCTCGTTCTCACGATTCCGACGGCGTCCATGGCTTCCTACGATGATCTGGGTAAGGTGCAGAAATCTGCCTACGTCCTGGAAAAAGGAGATTACCATTTCTATCTCGGAAATTCTGTCCGCGACGCAGGTCTGCTGGATTTCGTCTGGAATCTTGACGAGAATCAGGTGACGCTCCAGCTCATGGAGAAAATGGCTCCTTCTCAGCTGCCGAAGAGACTGCTGGCTGACGGAAGCTTCGAGGAACTGCCCCAGAGAACACCCAACGATTTCATGGAGAACGGCCTTGGCTGGCCCGATCACAATCCAGAGGGCGATGCACCGGCAGTACGGGCAAGAACCCGCTATAAGCTCTGGAGCGAAACACCAGAGAAAAAGATCATGCTCATCGATGTGGCAGAAGGCAGAGCTTCCCTGGATGAATTTATGGCGCAGCTTACAGATCTGGAGCTTGCAGAACTTCTGGGCGGCCAGCCGAACACCGGCGTGGCAAATACCTTCGGCTTCGGAAATCTGCCGGAGTACGGCGTGCCGAACTTCATGACAGCCGACGGTCCTGCCGGCCTTCGTATCGCTCCTCAGTGCGGCGTCTGCACGACCGCATGGCCCTGCTCCACGATGCTGGCCTGCACCTGGAACCGCAGCCTTGTGGAAGAGGTGGGAGCGGCAGCAGCCAAAGAGGTCAAGGAGAACAACATTTCCTTCTGGCTGACCCCGGCTGTAAATATTCACAGAAGCCCGCTTTGCGGCCGTAACTTCGAGTATTACTCCGAGGATCCGTATCTGGCCGGAGAGATGGCTTCCGCCATGGTCTTAGGCATCCAGTCTCAGAAGATCGGCGCCACTGTGAAACATTTTGCCTGCAACAACAAGGAGACCAACCGGAAAAACAGCGACTCCCGCGTTTCCGAGCGTGCGATCCGTGAGATCTACCTGAAAGCCTTCGAGATCATCGTGAAAAAAGCAGATCCCTGGGCAATCATGTCCTCTTACAACCTTATCAACGGTCATCGTGCTTCCGAGAACAAAGACCTTCTCACCGGAATCCTCCGTGACGAGTGGGGCTTCAACGGCCTTGTGACCACCGACTGGTGGACCAAGGGCGAGCACTACAAAGAGACCCTGGCCGGAAACGATATCAAGATGGGAACCGGCTACCCGGAGCGCCTGATGGAAGCCCTGGAGAAAGGACTCATCACGAGAAAAGATCTGGAAGTTTGTGTGGAGCGCGTGCTGAAAGTGCTCATGAGAGCAGAATAAAATAGGAAATGGGAGAGGACTGCCGCTCAGTTATCTATTTTGATGATTGTGCGGCAGTTCTCTTTTTGAAAAATAACCATTTTAGAGGTCGGAGCAGGGCTTTGATTTTGTTCAGGGAAATTTCTGCGAGAAAAAGCATCTATTGTTAACGTAGCAGCAGCTTAATTTTTACTGTATTGGCTGGGGAATTGACTGCTTTGAACTTTTGGGGATTTGGGGTCATGCAATTTTGGGGTTGTGGTTGACTTATTTTGGAAATTTGAGGATTTGCGGTCATCCATTTTTAGGACTTTGCATGACTGCATTTGACCGTTTTGAGCTTTGCGGTCAACGAATTCCCTGTTTTTGCATGACTGCATTTGACATTTTTGAGCTTTGCGGTCAATGAATCCCCTGTTTTTGCATGACTGCATTTGACATTTTTGAACTTTGCAGTCAATAGATCACTCGATTTTCCATAACCGCATTTGACATTTTCCAATATGCGGTCAAATCGGACCTACAGCCCTGATTTGGAAAATATATCTTGAAAAGCGGCATTCTCTTTTTATGAACAAAAAAGTCAACATTTCTGAAAACCGGAAAATCCCAGGATTTATCAAGCTTTTTTAGAACAATGGAAAGCGTATATTGCTCCTGTATGAAAAGCTATGTGAACACAGAAAGAAAAAAAGTTTACAAAATTGAACAAAAGTACTTGACTTTTTCAAAAAAAAGTATAAATATTACCTTATAACAACCAAACGGAGGAAAATACCTATGACTAAGATTATTGGCACCAGCCTGCCGAACATGCCCTGGCAGGACAAGCCCGCCGGAGAGAAGATGCCGGTATGGCGTTATGACGCAAACCCGATCATCGGCCGCTACGAGCAGAAACGCTCCAACAGCATTTTCAACAGCGCAGTTGTTCCCTTTGAGGATGGCTACATCGGCGTATTCCGTTGCGACAGCCGTTCCATCAGCATGGACATCTTTGTTGGAAGAAGTAAAGACGGAATCAACTGGACCATCGAGGACGAACCGGTAAAATTCGAGGGAGCAGATCCGGAGATCCTGAAACGTGAGTACCGTTATGACCCCAGAGTCTGCAAGATCGACGACAGATACTATGTGACCTGGTGCAACGGTTACCATGGCCCGACTATCGGTGTGGCTTACACCTACGACTTCAAGAAATTCATCCAGCTGGAGAATGCTTTCATCCCCTTCAACCGTAACGGCGTTCTCTTCCCGAGAAAAATCAACGGCTACTACATGATGATGAGCCGTCCCAGCGATACCGGCCATACTCCCTTCGGCGATATCTTCGTAAGCCAGAGTAAGGATATGGAGTTCTGGGGACATCATCGTTACATGATGGGCGCTTACAAGGGAGACGCTTCCGCATGGCAGAGCACCAAGATCGGTGCAGGCCCCGTTCCCATCGAGACCGACGAGGGATGGCTGCTGATCTATCACGGCGTACTGACCACCTGCAACGGCTATGTATACCGCATGGGCTGCGCTCTTCTGGACATCGACGAGCCCTGGAAAGTGAAATATCGTTCCAAAGATTACATCATGGCTCCGATCATGCCCTATGAGTGCATGGGCGACGTTCCGAACGTGGTATTCCCCTGTGCTACCCTGGCTGACGCTGATACCGGAAGAATCGCCATCTACTATGGCTGCGCTGACAGCGTAACCGGTCTGGCTTTCACCACCGTAGACGAACTCATCAGCTATATGAAAGAGAACAGCTTATAATCTAGCATAACAGTTCAGAGCATTAGCAAAAAGGAAAATCAGACTATGCAAACTTGTTTGCAGTAGGCTGAATTTCCTTTTTGTAATGGGCGGAACGGCGCTGAGTCCCAGTGGGACTCGTTTAGCGCGGACCGAAATGGAATGTAGACCCATTAGCCTCAGACAGAAGCTGCGAAAGCAGCGATAGCGCATGAAATGCGCGGGTCTGTGGCCTGCTGCGCTGAACGTCCTCAGGAGATATTGAAATGATTAAATTTGCCAAAGAGCGGGTAAATCTGATTTGCAATCAGCTGAAGGGCTGGTCCATCGTGCAGAAAGTGCATCTGGACAGCATGCGGGTCAAAGAAGGATGCTTTATCACTCCGACGGAGGCTGACGCTGCCCCGGGCGAGTGGAAAAATTTTGACATGGGAAAAGATCACTGGTACGGCCCGGACCGCCATTACTGGTTCCGGACAGAAGTGACGGTTCCGGAAAGCTTTGACGGAAAAGAGCTCTGGCTTCGGATTCACACCGGCCTGAACGACTGGGATGACGGACGGAACCCCCAGTTCCTCCTTTTCATCAACGGCCAGGTAATCCAGGGACTCGACATCAATCATCGTGAGGTTTTTGTAAAAGCCAACGCGAAAGCAGGCGAGACCTTCCGCATGGATCTTCAGTCCTATACCGGAACCCTCCACGACGAGTTCCATCTCATTGTGGATCTGGAGGAGCATGACCGCAAGCTTCGGAAAGCTTACTATGACATTGCAGTTCCCATGTACGGCCTGAACCGTATGAAAGAGGATGATAAGATCCGCCTGGATCTTGAGACCGCCCTCACCGACACCATCAACCTTCTGGACCTTCGGATGCCCTACAGCAAAGAGTTTTACGCTTCCGTGGAAGCTGCAGAGGCTCATGTGCAGGAAGCCATCTATGAGAAAATGGGCGGTTACGACGAGGTTATCGCGACCTGCATCGGCCATACCCACATTGATGTGGCCTGGCTCTGGACCATCGATCAGGTGCGCCAGAAATCCTGTCGCAGCTTTGCCACTGTGCTGAAACTCATGGAGGAGTACCCGGACTATCATTTCATGTCCAGCCAGCCCAAGCTCTATTCTTTTGTAAAAGAGCGCCATCCCGAGATGTACCAGCGGATCAAAGACCGCGTCAAAGAGGGACGCTGGGAGCCGGAAGGCGGCATGTGGGTGGAAGCTGACTGCAACCTGACCTCCGGAGAGTCACTGGTTCGCCAGTTCCAGTTCGGAAAGAGATTTTTTAAAGAAGAGTTTGACGTGGAGAACAAGATCCTCTGGCTGCCGGACGTATTCGGCTACAGCGCAGCTCTTCCCCAGATTATGAAAAAATGTGGCATCGAGTATTTTATGACCACGAAGCTTGCCTGGAACGAGTTCGACAAACACCCTTATGACAGCTTCATGTGGGAGGGAATCGACGGAAGCCGGATCTTTACCCATCTGATCACGACCCTGGGAGTCGGTCAGCCCGAGACCAGCTTCTTCACCACTTATAACGGCATGCTTCATCCGGATGCTATCATGGGCGGCTGGCACCGCTATCAGAATAAGGATATCAACAACGATATTCTCGTGTGCTTCGGTTACGGCGACGGCGGCGGCGGTCCGACCAGAGATATGATGGAAATGTCCGGTCGTATGGACAAAGGCATCAAGGGCATTCCGAAAGTCCGTCAGGCCTTTGCCGGTCAGTATTTCGACGAGCTCTGGGAGCGCGTGAAGGACAACAAGAGACTGCCTGAGTGGGTAGGCGAGCTCTACTTTGAGTACCATCGCGGAACCTACACCTCCATGGCAAGAAACAAACGTTCCAACCGTAAGAGCGAGTATGCGATGATGGAGCTGGAACTCCTCTCCGTTCTGGCAGAGCTGGCCGGAAAAGAGGCTCCCGCTTACCCGAAGAGCGAACTGGACCGCATGTGGGAGATGATCCTCACGAACCAGTTCCACGATATTCTGCCGGGTTCTTCTATTAAAGAAGTATACGACCAGACGAAAAAAGAGTACGCTGATATCGAGAAGACCTCCAAAGAGCTGATCGACGAGCGCCTGTCCTACCTCACCGATGAGAAGGAAGAGGCTGTTACGATCTGGAACACCCTGGGTTATGAGAGAAACGACCTGGTGGAGCTTCCCGCTTTCGATGGCAGCGCTCTCACCGACGGCGTGGTTGTTTACCCGGTTCAGAAGACGGCAGAGGGCGCCGTTACCTATGTAAAAGGCATTCCTTCCAAGGGCTATGTGGTTCTTCGAAGCGCAGAGGCAGCTCCGAAAAGAGAGACTTTTGAGATTTCAGAGCGTCCGGAGGGCGGCTTCTCCCTGGAGACTCCCTTCTACAGCATCGTCATCAACGATCAGGGCGAGTTCACCTCCCTTTTCGATAAGGAAAACGACCGCCAGGTGCTTCAGGAGGGTAAGGTTGGAAACGAGCTTCGGATTTACGAGGACAAACCGCTCTGCTACAGCAACTGGAACACCGATATTTTCCATCAGGAAAAATCCTGGCGCGTGGAAAATGTACGCTCCATGGAGTGGCTGGAGAAGGGCCAGGTACGGGCAACGCTTCAGGTAGAGAGAGAGCTCATGGGCACCGTGATCCGTCAGAAGATTCATTTCTACGGCGAGGACAGAAGAATCGATTTCGAGACCTATGTGGACTGGAAGCTCAGCGAGCATCTGCTGAAAGTACACTTCCCGGTAGACGTGCATACAGACGAGGCCACCTACGATATCCAGTTTGGTAATCTCACGAGAAAGATCCACGAGAATACCAGCTGGGATATGGCAAAATTCGAGGTATGCGGTCACAAATGGGCAGATCTTTCCGAGGGAAATTACGGTGTCAGCCTGATGAATGACTGCAAATACGGTTTCTCCATGAAACATCGTGTCATGACCCAGACCCTCATCAAGTCCGGTACCGAGCCCAACCCGCACACCGACCAGGAAGAGCATTTCTTCACCTATTCCCTTTATCCTCATGCAGGAAGCTGGAAAGAGGGCGGCACCGTTCAGAAGGCACTGAACCTGAACGTGAAGGCAAGAGCTGTCAAAGGCGCTGCCGCAAAGGAAAACTGGTCTTTCTTAAGTGTGGATAAGGCAAATGTGGTTCTTGAGACTGTGAAGAAGGCCGAGGACGGCGACGGCATCATCGTCCGCCTCTACGAGGTCAACAATTCCAGAACACCAGTGACTCTGGCCTCTGCCGGAAAGCTTTGCGAAGCCCTGGAGACAGACCTTCTGGAAAATCCGGTAGAAGAAAGAAAACTGGAGGTGACGGATCATACCGTTTCCTTCACCATCAAACCTTACGAGATACTGACTCTGCGTCTGCAGATGAAAGGGTCTCAGAAATAAAGAAACAGCTGCTTCCCGATGCTTACTGGGCATCGGGAAGCAGCTGTTTCTGATAACAGGAAAAAATCCGCTGGCATTATGATTCTGTAGAAGAACAGAAGAGTACCTTGGTGGCCAGATAAATGACTTCAAAGGGGTCATCAGGATGCTGGATCCGGAAAAGGATCTGGGTGGCCAGACGAAGTCCCAATCCCATAGTGGGAACCTCTGCAGTGGTGAGGCTTTCCGAGAGCGGATTTTCGATATTCTTGTCAAAACCGGAGACTGCGATATCCTGCGGGATCCGAAGTCCGCGCTTTTCCAGAAGCTGGAGCAGGATACAGCCCACATGGTCGTTGGCACAGACGAAGGCATCGGGCATTTTCGGAAGGCTGTCGAGGAAGCTCTCGATTTCTTCTTTATAAGTATCGATACCGATGGGAGTGGTCAGGGTCATGGAAGGATCCAGAGAGAGGCCATGATCATCCAGGGCTTTCAGAAATCCGTCATAACGCTGGTGGTTGGATTTTGCATAGGAGATATCACCAATGAAGCCGAAGGACTGGCGGCCCTGCTCGATCATATGACTGGTGATCTTGTATACACTGTTCTTGTTCTCCATGAGGATCATATCGCCGTTCAGCTCCTCCGGCGGTACGGAATCTGCCGTATCCAGAAAGACCTTGGGGATCCGGGCCTCGGCCAGCAGATGGAGAAGCCGCTGATTGTATACATTAAGCACGATCATTCCGTTGGCGGTACCGCCGGTGAGGGCAGCCGGAAGGACGTAAGTTTCATCGATGGAGGTGGGAAGGTACACATAGACCAGATTGATGTTCCGGGAAGTGAATTCCTTCGCGATCTGGTGGATGATGTTCATCCAGAAAAGAGAAGTCTCGGGGCGGCAGACAGCCACGGCGATGTTTACCGGGGGCTGTTCGTCCGCCAGCGGGGCGAACTGAAAGTTCTCAGGAAATTCATAACCGAGCTCCTGGGCTTTGGCGATGATCCGGCTCTTGAGGGAGTCGGAAACTCCCTCGTGGCCGCTGAAAACCTTCCACACGGTGGTTCTGGAGATGCCGAGGGAAGCGGCGATCTCCTGGAGGGTTACTTTTTTCATACGGCAGCGGGTCCTTTCAGCACGCGCTCCACTTTTCCGTTGGAATGGAGAAGGAGCACATAAGCGTCGTCAGCGGAGGGGCAGGAGAGCAGGAAGGTGCGGCTGGTGGTTTCCACGGTGATCGGAAGATCCCCGCGGAGGGAAACGTTTGCCTCGTTGGGAGCGTAAGCTTTCAGCGTTTCTTTGAGCTCGTTCAGGTCATTGCTGAAGTTTCCTTTTGTATCCAGAAGGATCTGCTCGGCATAGTAGCATTTGCGGAGCTCCCATTTCCGGTACTCGTCCTCGGGAATCGCGTAATCGCTGCGGGCAGCGTCCTCAGAGAAGAAGACGAAGCCCCACTGCTCCGGATAGTGGATGTTGATGACGCCGGTCGGTGCCCATACCCAGTTGTCCTCGGGAAGGATTTTTCCATTCTCATCGGTGCGTTTCTGATAGGAGTGGTCGATGATATCGGTCTTCCACTGCACGCGGGAGAAGTTTATACGGTAATACTCGCCGTCTTTCGGAGCGCGGCGGTCCTTCAGACATTCGGTGATGGCTGCGAAGGGGATCACTACCTCGACGCTCCAGGTCTTGTTTTCTGCATCGGGATCGTTGATGGAGCCCTCCACATGGACAGCCGTCTGAAGGCCGTGGATATCGTAGCCGTTCAGAGCGTCGCCGTTGTCGCGGTAAGCCACCGGCAGGAAGAGATCCCAGACGGTGTTCAGCACGTTCATCTCGAACTCATAGTACTGGGCGGTATCGGAATCCGGGTCGATGAAGATCTCGAAATCGTTGTCCTGGAAAATGATATCGTCCCGTTTGGTCACATGGCCCCAGATCTCATTTCCGTCGAGCTGTGCGCCAAAGTAGAAATTTTCGTCATCCCAGAGCATCTTTGCTCGGGTGAGGAAGCGGGGGGTAGGCATGTGGCTGCCCTCGATATCGAGGAAAGCGTCGGTGAAGGGAGCGTCCTCCCAGAAGGGTTTGTTGATGTTTCCGTCCAGGTGGAAGGGTTTCGTTGCTCTGCGGCAGATGTAGACGGGCGGCTGGAAGTCTACGGCCGGGATAGGAATACGAATCTGACTCATTGTGAAATACCTCTCTTCTTCATTTTTGGAAATGTTCAGGGCTGCAAAAACTGAACGTTAGAAAACAGCCAATACATGAGAATATCATAACATTTTGTTGCCGGAAAAACAACAAAATGAACGAAAAAAAATTTCTTGTGGACATATTTTTAAAAAAAGGGTATGATGACACCATCATATGAAGCGCCTGGAGCGCAGAAAGAGGAGAAGCATGGAAAAATATCAGGACGCGGCCCTCTCTCCCAGAGAAAGAGCAGAGGATCTTCTGGAAAAAATGACACTGAAGGAAAAGGTAGGCCAGCTGAACCAGCGGCTCTACGGTTTCCGTATTTATGAAAGAGACGGCGAGAACGTTACCTTTACCGAGGAGTTCCGCGAGGAAGTGGAAAAAATGGGGGGCCTGGGCGTTCTGTACGGTTTTTACCGGGCAGATCCCTGGGCGGATAAAGATGAGAACACGGGCATCACGACCGGTCTTTCCAGGAAAGCCTACAATGCCCTGCAGAAATATGTGCTGGACCATTCCCGTCTGGGAATCCCGGTGATGATGAGCAGCGAGTGCCCTCACGGCCATCAGGCTCTGGGCGGCGGTCTGCTCCCGGTCAACCTTGCAGCGGGAGCCACCTTTGATCCGGAGGCTTTAAAGGAAGGCTACGAGGCCTGCGGACGTCAGCTGAAATCCGGTCATGTGGAGCTGGCGCTCATGTCTGCTCTCGATATGCTCCGGGACCCGAGATGGGGAAGAAGCGAGGAGTGCTATTCCGAGGATCCCTATCTTTCCTCCCGGATGGCAGCGGCGGCCGTCACCGGCATGCAGTCCGAGGGCGTGAGTTGCGTGGCCAAGCATTTCTGCGGCCAGGGCGAGACCACCGGCGGGGTTAATGCCAGCGCAGCGAGAATCGGCGAGCAGGAACTCCGGGAGATCCATTTTCCCGCCATGCAGGCTTGCTGTGATGCCGGTGTGGACGGCGTTATGGCTGCCTATAATGAGATCGACGGCGTTTACTGTCACAGCAACCCCTGGCTTTTAAGAGATGTACTCCGGGAAGAGATGGGTTTTCAGGGCATTGTCATGGCAGACGGTCTGGCTGTGGACTTCCTTAAAAATACCGAGGGAGATACTCTTCATGCGGGAGCCACCGCCCTCAAAGCCGGCGTGGACGTGGGACTCTGGGACGAATCCTTCTCCAGACTCGGCGAGGCTGTGGAGAAAGGACTTGTGGATGAGAAACTTCTGGATGAGGCTGTTCTCCGTGTGCTGGAGCTGAAATTCAAGCGCGGTCTTTTCGAACATCCTTATATGGAAGAAAACATGCTCGAAGCTGAGGAAGCAGGCATCAACGCGGCATCCTTAAAACTGGCCAGAGAGTCCGCCGTCCTTCTGAAAAATGAAAAGCAGGTTCTTCCGCTGAAGGATCATTATAAGAAGATTGCCCTCATCGGCTACCATGCGGCTGACCGTTATGCGATGCTGGGAGATTATACCCCGCCCATGCCGGAGAGCTCCTGTGTGACCATTCTTTCCGGAATGAAAAACGAGGCTCCGGAAGGTGTTTCTGTGGAATATGCGATGGGTTCCGGCTTCAATCAGGCCGACGGGGCGGAGCTTGAGAAGGCGCTGAAACTTGCGAAAGAGAGCGATGTCATCGTGGTGGCAGCAGGCGGTTCCTCCTCCCGTTTCGGCGGAGCAGTTTTTGATGGAAACGGAGCCGTCTCCAAAGAGAGCGGAAGCCTTTCTATGGACTGCGGCGAGGGTATGGACAGCGCCATGTGCCATATTCCGGCTGCCCAGGAGGAACTGATCCTGGAGCTTTCCAAACTGGGAAAACCTCTGGTGGTGCTTCTGATCGCTGGAAGACCTTACTGTATCGAAGAGATCGAAAAAGCTTCCGATGCGGTGCTTTATTCTTTCTATCCGGGACCCATGGGAGGAAAAGCCCTGGCAGACCTGGTTTATGGAAACTGCTGTCCTTCCGGCAGACTGCCGGCCTCTCTTCCGCGTCATGTCGGACAGCTTCCTGTCTATTACAACTCCAGGTCTTCTTCCACTGCGGCCTATCGGGATATGGAAAGCCTGCCTCTCCACACCTTCGGCGAGGGCTTGAGTTATACGGGATTTTCCATTTCTTATGTCAGGACTGCTTTTGTGGAAACAGAGGAAAAGCATTTGGACGTGGATAGCGGGATCCGGGTAAGCTTCCGGATAAAAAATACCGGAGACCAGGAAGGGACGGCAGTTCCCCTGCTTTTCAGCCGCCGGCTGCAGGGAAGTCCCGTTCCAAGAGTGAAGGAGCTGAAGGCTTTCACGAGGGTAGAACTGAAGGCAGGAGAAGAAAAAGAAGTTTCCCTGACGGTAAAAAGAAGTGCGCTTGATCCGGTGAAGGTGCCGGGGCGGAGAACAGACCGGGCGGACCGGGTGCTTCTGATGCTCACGGAAGGAAAAGATGAGTGCTGGAAAGAAGAAGTGATACTTTAACGTGTGCAGATACCATGGCATTTGCTTAAATTTCCAGTTGACATGTTCAAAAGAATGCGATAATATAAAAAAAACAAGTGAACAAAACAGTTGAAACTGTTAAAATATCAAGAAAAACGGGCGCAAAGAAGCGTAAAAACTTCTTTGCGCCTTATTTTTAAAAATTTCTTTGGGCAATATAGTGAAAAAACGATAATTGAATTTGTGAAAAATATCAAAAAATATAAAGAAGTGATAAAATGTAGTTGACAAAAAGTGAACTAAAACTTAAAATAAAAACAACAAAAGCCCTAGTAATCCACAAAAAATGTAAACTGGATTGGTAACATTATACAAAACAATATATTTGCTAAAGAGAATACAAAACAAGAATGTTCATAATGTTCACTTAACGGAGTACGGTGCCGAAGGGCAGTTACAAAAGCAACACAAATCCATAAAGGAGGAGAAACACATGAAAGCAAATCAAACCAAAGTGAAAAAGAAAGGCCGTACGGTCAGAGCTTTCAAGAGAGATCTGTCGCTCTGGCTGTTCTGTGTGCCGGGTGTGGTGCTGACCTTTATTTTCAGCTACATTCCCATGTACGGTATTCAGCTGGCCTTCCGGAGGTACAATGCGAAAGCCGGTATCCTGGGAAGCCCGTGGGTAGGTCTTTACTACTTCCAGAGGTTCTTCTCATCCCCGTATTTCGGAACGACGATCAAGAACACGTTGATCCTGAGTCTGTATGGACTGCTCGTATCTTTCCCACTTCCGATCATCCTGGCTCTGATGCTGAACTCTCTCCGGTTCAAAAAATACCGTAAAGTCATTCAGACCGTAACCTACGCGCCGAACTTCATTTCTACTGTAGTTATGTGTGGTATGATCACCCTGTTCCTTTCACCGTCGATCGGTGTCATCAACCAGATCATGAAATCCATGGGCATTGATGCCGTGAACTTCATGGCGAAGAAAGAGTACTGGAGACATATTTATGTATGGACCGGCGTATGGCAGAGTACCGGATGGAGTTCCGTTATCTACTTTGCGGCTCTGGCGGGCATCAGTCCGGAGCTTCATGAGGCGGCAAAGGTTGACGGAGCGACCAAGTTCCAGCTGATCCGTTATATCGATCTTCCGTCTATCCTTCCGACAGCAACGATTCTTCTGATCATGAACTGCGGAAGCATCCTTTCCATCGGATTTGAGAAAGCTTACCTTCTGCAGAACAGCCTGAACGGAAGCGTATCCGAGATCATTTCCACTTATGTATATAAGGTTGGTCTGGTAAATAACGATATGTCATACTCCACAGCCATTGGTCTTTTCAACACCGTTGTAAACCTGGTGCTGCTGATCATTGTGAATAAGGCATCCGATAAGATGTCAGGAAACAGTCTGTGGTAGGAGGAAACTGAACATGAAAAAAGAAAATTACAATATGAAAACAAAACCTGTAAAGCGATGCAGGGAAGATGTGATCTTCGATACGGTCATCTTCATCATCCTGACGCTGATCCTGTTTGTTGTGGCCTATCCGCTTTACTGGGTTATTATTTCTTCCTTCAGCGATCCGACAGCTGTATCTGCCGGTAAGGTTCTGCTCCGTCCCATTGGTTTTACCTTGAAGGGATATGCAGAGGTATTCAAAAACAGTCAGGTCATGCGGGGCTTCTTCAACTCCATCGTGATCACCTTCGTTGGTGTCTGTGTAAACCTGGCAGTTACCCTTCCCACCGCTTATGCGCTTTCCCGTGACAATTTCTCCGGAAAGAAACCGATCACCATATTTTACATGATCACGATGTTCTTCGGCGGCGGAATGATCCCGACCTACCTGGTTGTTAAAAACATGCAGCTGCTGAATACGATCTGGGCGCTGGTGCTTCCGGGCTGCTTAAGTGTTTACAACATGATCGTGGCAAGAACTTTCTTCAAATCTAATATTTCCGAGGAGCTTTATGAGGCGGGTGAGATCGATGGCTGTACGCAGTCCAGATTCTTCTTCCAGATCGCACTGCCGCTGTCCAAAGCGATTATCGCGATCATGGTCCTCTATTATGGAGTTGGCCACTGGAACAGCTATTTCTCAGCTCTGCTTTATATTTCCGATCAGGATAAGTACCCCTTACAGCTGGTACTGAGAAACATCCTGATCACTAACCAGACGGCTCTTTCACAGACGGCTACCACTGCTGCAGCCCGTGCAGCCCTGCAGGAACAGCAGCAGCTCATTGATGTTATGAAATATTCTCTGATCATCATCAGTAGTGTGCCGGTCCTGATCATGTATCCGCTGGTACAGAAGCATTTTGTAAAAGGTGTTATGATCGGTTCCGTAAAGGGCTGATACACCGGAAACTTTTAACGATTTATTTTCCGCCGGCGTCTGGCAGTACAACCCCGGTCATCCCATAAAGACGTCGGGCGGTATGATAAATGGAACATTTTATTATGAGGAGGACAAAACAATGAAAAGAAAAACCGTTGTCGCTTTACTGGCAGCTTCCATGATCTTAAGCATGGCAATGCCCGCAGCAGCAAGTGATTCCACCGAGGAAACCACAGAAGTTACTACAGAAGCAGCTACAGAAGCAGCTACAGAAGCAGCTACAGAAGCAGCTACGGAAGCAGCAGCTGAGGCAGATGCGAGTCAGCCGATCACCAAGGCAGAAGACCTGGATCCGACTATCGCAGCAACTACTGCTGAGACCACCCAGGAGCTTCCGCTGGTAGCGAATGAGGGAGATGCAAGCTTCTCTATGTTCGTAGATGATTCCAGTGCTACCGGTGAGTTCGTAATGATGGATGAGCTGAAGAAACAGACCAATGTAGACGTTGAACTTCGTCTGTTCCCGTACGAGACCGCTACCGAGAGACTGAACCTGGATCTGAACTCCGGTGACTATGCAGACGTCATCGCCGGCTGGACCTTAAGCGATAACCTGATCCTGAACTACGGCGTAAACCAGGGTGTATTTGTTCCGCTGGAAGAGTACTTCGAGAAGTCCTGCCCGAAGATCACCGAGATCCTGAACCTTAAGGGTGTCAGAGAGAAAATGACTGCTCCGGACGGACATATCTACAGCATTCCTTATGTAGTAGAGGATGATCTTGTTGGCTATACACCGTACATCAACGGTCAGTGGCTGGAGAACCTGGGTCTTGAGATGCCTACTACCACCGATGAGTTTGAGGCAGTTCTTCAGGCCTTCAAAGATCAGGATGCCAATGGAAACGGAGACACTACCGATGAGATCCCGTTCTCCACAGACCCGAACAACAAACACATCGAGGCAATGGCTGGTTACTTCGGAATGCCGATGAACAAAAAAGGTCTGGCAATTGTTGACGGTGAGACCGTATACGGCGGTGTCAGCTCCAAATACCGTGAATTTCTTTCCTGGTTCAGCGGCATGTATCAGAAAGGCCTGATCGATACCGAGCTTTATACACAGGACAGCTCTACCTGGGAAGGAAAAGGAAGCAGAGATCTGTACGGCGTATCCATCGCTTACGGAAGCAACGAGTTCTCCGGTATTGCAAAGGGACCGGAGAAGAGTGTATGGGATGTTCTGCCGGTACTGAACACCGAGAATGGCGGTATCTGGCTGCGTGATACCACTGGATTCAGCGTATACAGAACCCAGGTTGTTGTAACCGACAATGCAGAGGATCCGGAACTGATCTGCCGCTGGTTCGACAATGCATTCTCTCTTGAGAACGGTATCGGAATTTCCACCGGCCCGGTTGGCACCATCGTTACCAAAGAGGATGACGGCTATCATGTAATCGATAAATCCACTCTGTCCGAAGAGGATCAGGAGAAATATTCCTGGGCAAACCTGTGGCCGCAGGCAGTTTCCAAATATATGCCGGCTGGCTTCCGTCTGGTAGAGGAAAATCCGGACTACGATGAGAAAGATGCCGTAGAGAAGATTTATGAGCCGAACCTGACTGAGGGTGTGATCGAGGAAAACTGGATCAATATGGACAGCATTGATACTTATGCAGATATCAGTACCGCTATCAGAGATTACTTCGAGCAGCAGCAGGCTATGTTCGTAGCAGGCGAGCAGGATATCAACGATGACGCTACATGGCAGGCATATGTAGATGGCATGTATGCTCTGGGTCTTGAGGACTGGCTGTCCATTCAGGGTATCGACACCATCGCTGAGTAATTGAAACAACCGGGCGTAAGCCTGTGACCGGTTTGCCCATCGCGGGGGCAACCGGTCTATCCCGGTGAACTGGGAACGGATCCGGGATTTATAGAATGAACAATGAGGTTCGAGTTAAAAAGGCATATTACAGTTATAGTAATATGCCTTTTTCCATGAAAGGAGAGCAGCGCATTATGATGCAGGACTGGTTCAGAAAAGCACGACTTGGAATTTTTATTCATTATGGTATTTATGCAGTGGGGGATGTGTCAGAATCCTGGTCCTTCCACAACGGAAACATTTCTTATGAGGATTATATGAAGCAGTGCGAGGGTTTCACCGCTTCCAAATATGATCCGAAAAAGTGGGCGGCTCTCTTTAAGAAAGCCGGAGCCGACTATGTGGTAATGACATCCAAACACCACGACGGCGTGGCCCTTTTTGACACAAAATACAGCGACCTGAACGTGCTGAAAAAGACACCGGCAGGCCGTGACCTTGTAAAAGAATATGTGGAAGCTGTCCGTGAGGCAGGAATGAAAGTCGGAATCTACTATTCTCTGATCGACTGGTCTGATCCCAGATACCGGAGCGTTTACCCGGAGGGAGCCAAGAGAGAAGACTGCTTGAACGATATTTACGGTTCACCGGCAGGCGGCGAGGAAGATCCCGCAAAGTGGGAGGAGTTCCTGAAATTCAACAATAATCAGCTGGGCGAGCTTATGACCAACTACGGTACCGTGGATCTTCTGTGGTTCGACGGCGACTGGGAGCGCAGCGCCAACCAGTGGCATATGAAGGAATTCCGGGAGTATCTCCATTCCCTGAATCCGGACGTAATTCTGAACTCCCGTATGCAGGGCTACGGCGACTACGAGACTCCGGAGCAGGGAATCCCGCTCTACGGACCGGAAGGCGAGTGGGAGTTCTGTACCACGATCAACGATTCCTGGGGCTACCGCCCGTCTGACAACGATTACAAGACCAGCGGCCAGATCATCCGGATGTTCTGCGACTGCATCACTCTGGGGGGAAGGATGCTTCTCGACGTGGGACCGAAGGAGGATGGTACGCTGGATGAGAGACAGGAGAAGGTTCTCGAGGATCTTGGAACCTGGATTTCCGATCACGACGAGGCCGTACACGGCACAGGAAAAGGTCTGAACTACGCACAGTTCCTGGGTGGAAGCACGCTCTCCGCAGACAAGAAGACGATCTATCTCTTCGTTTATGACACACCGAGGGAGGCTCTCTGCGTCAAGGGCGTGAAGACTCCGGTGAAAAAGGTAACGGTTCTCCACACAGGCGAGGAGCTTCGTTTCTCCTATACAGGAGCCCTTCCCTGGAGCGGTATCCCGGGAACCTTATGGATCTGGGCTGAGGGTATGAAAGAGCATCCCTTTGCAACGGTTCTGAAGGTGGAACTGGAAGGTGAGATCACCTACAATCTGGGTCACGGCGAGGTAGTAACCTGTAACGACTAAGTATTTTGGGGGGAGGCAGGAGAGCGGAGCGTACAGGCTCTCCTGCCAGAATGAAAGAGCAGGAATAACAACAGAAGGGATAGAACATGAAAAAAGTAATCGGCTATGTAAGCACAAAAGATCTTGGAACACTGAAAGAACAGGATATTAAAAATCTGGATGTCATCAATATTGCTTTCGGACTCATTGAGCGTCACCGGGTTGTTTGGGATTCTTGCGGAAATGAAGAATATTTGCCGAAGATCCGGGAGATCAACCCGGACATTAAGATCGTACTGTCTGTGGGCGGCTGGGGAGCCGACGGTTTCTCCCAGGCGGCAAGAACCGAGGAGGGAAGAGCCCTTTTTGCAGTCAGCGCCGTTTCTCTGGTGGAAACCTACGGCCTGGACGGCATCGACATCGACTGGGAGTACCCGGGAACCTCTTTGGCCGGCATCGGTTCCCATGTCAATGATAAGGAAAATTACACGCTGCTTCTGAAGGCTCTCCGGGAGTCTCTGAATCATATGGAGGGCGAGAAGTCTCTTTCCGTGGCTGTGGGCGGCGATGTGTACTTTGCTCTTCAGACTGATATGGAGGCAGCCAGCAAATATCTGGACTATGTACAGCTTATGACCTATGACCTCCAGGGCGGCTTCCAGAAAGTCACCGGCCACCATGCAGCCCTCTATCACTCTGAGGGAAATCTTCTGGATGTCTGCGTGGACAAGGCTGTCAAAGCCTTCCATGAGGCTGGCGTTCCCATGGAGAAACTGATCCTGGGCGTTCCTTTTTATTCCAGACAGTGGAACGGTGTCAAAGGAGAAGGCTGCCGCCATGGACTCGGAATGGAGGCCGACAGCGTTGGCGGCTACGGCGGAGACTACGCGGAGCTCAAAGCCGACTGGATCGGAAAGAATGGTTTTGTGAGATACTGGGACGAGGTGGCAAAAGTGCCGTATCTTTTTGATGGAAAGACCTTCGTGAGCTACGAAGATGAAGAGTCCCTGAGAGGGAAGATTGAGTACCTCAAGGAAATGGGGATGGGGGGGATTATGTTCTGGGAATATAAGTGTGATCCCTCAGGGGAGCTGCTCGGATATATCCGGGAGCAGCTTTGATGGAAAGCTGAGGAAAACATACTTGAGGGGGCCCGCTCCGAGTCGCGAGCCCGCAGGCCCCCCTCAAACTCCCCCATCTGGGCCCGCTTTAGAAAATAAGGGGCTTACGTCATACTGCTACGCAGTGATGATATGGTGTTTTGTTATTCATATTGAAGATTTGAATTGTTGGATTTCAATATGAGACATCAAATACCATATTATCGCTATGTATCAGCCTGACGTAAGCCCCTTATTTTCTAAAAATGCCAATGGGGGTTCGAAGGGGGCGAGCGGCTTTGGAGCCGCCCCCCTCGATTTCCTCTACGCTTTCCAAAAGCCTACATTTTATTTTAAATCCCTAGTCGCGCCGCGCCCCCAGTGCCTCCTGGTATAGTACGCAAAATAAAGAATAAACAACGTCGCTGTCAGTACCCAGGATCCGGGGTAGGAGAAGATAATAGTCTCCACAGCCCGGTGACTCGGAACGAAGAAGAAGATCCAGAGTATTCGGGTGACGCAGATACCGCCGCAGGTCAGGAGCATGGGGATCAGCACATTGCCGGCTCCGCGAAGTGCTCCGGAGAAGATCTCGATGAAGACGAAGGGCGCATAGGCAGGGACAATGATCTGCATGATCCGTACACCGATCGAAAGAACCTCTGCATCGGTGGTAAAGAGCGACAGCAGGAATTTTCCAAGGAAAAGATACATGAGCGCTGACAGGGTGAGCGCTGTGGCAAGATCCATACAAAAGCAGACCCGGACGCTCTTTTTCATACGGTCGATCTTTCCGGCACCGTAGTTCTGGCCCACGAAAGTGGTGATGGCGACACCGAAGGCGCTGCTGATCATCCAGTAGAAGGAATCGACCTTTCCGAAAGCGGTCCAGGCGGCCATTGTGTCCGTTCCGAAGGAGTTCAGGGCGGTCTGGATTACCATGTTGGCGATGTTGTACATGGTGGACTGAAGGCCGGAAGGAAGGCCGATCTTCAGCAGCATGGAGAGGGGCGCTGCATGAAGGCGGATCTTGCGGAGCTCCAGCCGGTAAATATCTTTGGTCCGCATCAGATTCCGGAGGATCAGAACGGAGCTTAAAGCCTGGGAAATCAGGGTTCCAAGAGCCACGCCGAGGACTCCCATATGGAAGACCATCACCAGGAGAAGGTCCAGGAAAATGTTGCAGAAGCAGCAGAAGATCAGGAAATACAGCGGATTTTTGGAATCGCCTACCGCCCGCAGGATGCCGGAACCAATGTTATAGATAAAGATGAAAATAATTCCGCCGAAATAAAATCGAAGATAAAGCAGGGAATCTGCCATCAGATATTCCGGTGTGTTCATGAGACGCAGAATGATCGGGGAGAGCACAATTCCCAGAATCGAGATCACGAAGCTTCCCACGATGGAAAAGGCAATGGCCGTGTGAAGAGTATCCTGAAGATTTTTTTCATCGCGCGCCCCGTAATACTGGGCGATGATAACCGTCGCACCGGAAGAAAGGCCAACGAAGAAGCCGACGATCAGGTTAATGATCTGGCTGGAAGAGCCGCCCACGCAGGCCAGAGCCTCTTTTCCGACAAACCGGCCCACCACCATGGCATCCGCTGTGTTGTAAAGCTGCTGGAAAAAGGTTCCCAGAAGAATGGGAAAGAAGAAATAGAGAAGCTGCTTCCAGATGATACCCTCCGTGATCTGGTTCACGGTTTTTTCTGTTTGTTTCATGATGTAAGATCCCCCTAAAAATGACATTTTGCGGACAAAAATACGCCGCCGGACAGCCCGTCCAGCGACATGTTCTCTACTAATATATCTATCCTATTCAGGAGCGTTTGTCAAGACGCTGATGCGACCTTTTCCGCTCTTATCTGTCGGTTGACAGTTCGGTGGAAACGTGGGAAAATGAGGGGAATGAACAGGGAGATTTGAGAAGATCTGCCTGACACTATAGAAGCAGAAAGACGTTTTTGATAACTGCGAAAAATGTTAAGGAAGGAAAGATGGATATCATGAGTCAGTCAGTAAATCAGGAGCTCATCGAGTTCCTGGATAACAGCCCCACCTGTTTTCAGGCGGTGGAAAATTTCAGAAAAATGCTTAAGGACGCCGGTTACAGCGAACTTCTGGAGTGTGAGAAGTGGGAGATCGTTCCGGGCGGAAAATATTTTGTCACGAGAAATGATTCCTCCATCATCGCTTTTTCTGTGCCGAAGAAGGATTTCACCGGTTTCCAGCTGATCTGCAGCCATACGGATTCCCCGAGCTTCAAGATCAAGGAAAATGCCGAGATGGACGCCGACGGCAAATATACAAAATTGAACGTGGAGGGTTACGGCGGCATGCTTTGCGCCCCCTGGTTTGACCGTCCCCTCTCTGTTGCAGGAAGAATCGCAGTCCGCACAGAGAATGGCATTGAGACCCGTCTGGTAAACCTGGATCAGGATCTTGCCATGATCCCGAATCTGGCCATTCACATGAATCGCGAAGCCAACAGCGGCTACAAATACAACATTCAGAAGGATATGCTTCCGATCGTAGGCGAGGCCTCCTCCAAAGGAAAACTCATGAAGCTGGTGGCTGAGAACGCCGGCGTGAAGGAGGAGGATATCCTGAGTACAGATCTCTTCCTTTATAACCGCGTAAAAGGCACCGTCTGGGGCCTGGAAAAAGAGTTCCTGTCTGCCGGCCGCCTGGACGATCTTCAGTGCGCTTTTGCCTCCATGAAAGGCTTCCTCGGGGCAGTTCCGGGCGAGAGTGTTCCGGTCTGCGCCGTTTTCGACAATGAGGAAGTGGGCAGCAGTACAAAACAGGGCGCTGCTTCGACCTTCCTGGAGAGCACTCTGCGCCGGTTAAACGGGGCTCTGGGAAGAACCGAGGAGGATTACCTTTCCGCTGTGGCAGGAAGCTTTATGATCTCCGCGGACAATGCCCATGCGGTCCATCCGAATCACACAGACCTGGCAGATCCCACCAACCGTCCGGCCATGAACGGCGGTATTGTCATCAAATACAACGCCAACCAGAAATACACCACAGATGCGGTTTCCGCAGCAGTGTTCAAACTGTTCTGTGAGAAAGTAAACGTACCCTGCCAGACCTTTACCAACCGCTCCGATATGGCAGGCGGTTCCACGCTGGGAAATATCGCCAACACGAAGGTTTCCTTAAACACCGTGGATATCGGCCTTCCGCAGCTGGCCATGCATTCTCCCTATGAGACCGCAGGCACCAAGGACACCGGCTATTTCTGCGAGGTAGCGAAGAAATTTTTCAGCTCCTCCGTCCAGATGAAGGCCAACGGCATTTACGAGATCCGATAAAAAGAGATAAAAAATGCGGCATAGTCAGAAAAAGCGACTATGCCGTATTTTTTTATCTCTGTGTCTCATCGATGAGTTTTTCGAAAGCTTCCGCTGGCATGGGCCGGGCAAAATAGTAACCCTGGACCGTGTTGCAGTCCCAGTTCTTAAGAAGTTTCGTCTGCTCAGGATTTTCCACACCCTCGGCGATCATCGGAAGGTTCAGGCGGTGCATCATGTGGATGATCTCGGAGAGGATGATCTGCGAGCGGGGGCTTTCCAGAATGTCCCTGACGAAAGTCATGTCGATTTTCAGCACATCCATCGGGCAGTCCTTGAGAACGCTTAAGGAAGAATAGCCGGAACCGAAATCATCCATCAGGAAGCGGAAGCCACTTTTCTGAAGCCGGGCGACAGCCTCTGCTATCGTGTCCTGACTCTCCACATAGACGCTCTCCGTGAGCTCCAGGCCGAAAGCGCCGGGATCCAGCTCATATTTTTCCATGAGACCTAAAAGAAAAGGTTCAAAATCTTCATCAAAAATATGGGCTCTGGATACATTTACGGAGAAGGGAATCCTTTTTCTGCCCTCTTTTTTTCGGCGCCAGAGCAGTCTGGCGGCTTCCTCCCAGATATACTGGTCCAGCTGGATGATGAAGCCGTTTTTCTCAAAAACCGGGATAAAGCTGGCAGGGGAGATCATTCCGTAGATGGGGTGATTCCAGCGAACCAGCACCTCGGCTCCGACGATACTCTTGGTCCGGATATCGAAGAAAGGCTGAAAATAGGGGACAAAGTCGCCGTTTTTCAGGGAAGGCTCCATGGACTGGATCAGGGTCTGCTCCCGGGTGACCTGCTGACGGAACTCCTCGTTGAAGATCGAGTAAGGCTGGCTGTAGGAAGTGCGGGCCTTCTGAAGAGCCATTTTGGCGAAATCTGCCAGCTGATAGGGCGGCATGTTCCGGTCGTAGACAGGACAGATCCCGAAATAAAGGGAAATATGAAAGGCCAGTGGATAATGGTCCATGTCATGCTGGAGCTGTTCCATAAAGTCCAGGATTTCCTCACGGTTCATGGAAGTGCAGATGCAGAAGGAATCCGCATAAAACCGGCCGCAGGTGTCCCCCGGTTTTAAATGTTTCAAAACAGATTCATAGAAATCATGCAGAAGGGCATCGCCGGCCTGGCTCTGAAACAGATCGTTGATCATACGAAGTCCGTAAATATCGGTCCGGACGATGGTGTACTCCGTCTCCGGATGACTTTTAAGCAGCTTTGAGGTATGACGGCAGAAGGCAGGGCGGGTCAGGGCGCCGGTGAGCTCGTCATGCTCGATTCGTTCTTCGAGGGCTTCTTTTTCTTCATTGAGATACATATGGGGCTTGGCCAGGCCCAGATAGACCGGAGTTCCGTCGGAAAGCGCCGTCCGATGGGCCGTCAGGTCAAAGGCACAGTGAAGCTGGGAGTGAAACTGGACAGAAGAACATTCGGAAAGAGAGGGGTCTTCCTGAAGCTTCCGCACAGGACAGGCTCCGCAGGGAGTTGTCTGGCTGCAGCAGAAATAGCAGGGGCGTTCTCCGACGTGAAACCCTGCGTTTTTTTCCATATATTCGTTGCAGTATAAAATGTGAAAATCCTGGTCCGACAGAACAAAAAGACCAATATCTGAAAAATGTTGAAAAAAAGACAGTTCCTGAAGCAGTTTTTTCATAATCTCACCCTTTGTGTCATAGATAGTTAAATCTTACCACAGAAATATGGACAAAATCAACAGAAAACGACATTAAAAAAACTCTTGACAGGGTGAAAAACAGGTGATATGGTTAGTTACATAAGTAATGAACCATACAACAAAGGGAAAGGAAGTGAAATCCTTGCAGGAAATCTTAAACCAGGAGAAATCGATCTATCTGCAGATCAAAGAGATGATCGAGCGGGATATTCTGAGAGATATCCTTCTGGAAGAAGAGCGGGTACCGAGCACCAATGAGCTGGCGAAGCTGTATGCCATCAATCCGGCCACAGCAGCCAAGGGAATCAATCTTCTGGTGGAGGAAGGGATTTTGTATAAAAAAAGAGGAATCGGAATGTTTGTCGCAGAGGGGGCAAAGGCAGCGATCATGAAAAAGAGAAAAGAACATTTTTTTGACGATTATATCAAGGGGCTTCTATCGGAGGCGGCATCTCTGGGAATTTCAAGAAAAGAACTCATCGAGATGATCGCCGACGCGGGAGAAACGGAAAAGAAGACATCGGAGAAGGGCTGAGAACCGGAGGAAAATGGAGGAACGTATGGAACAGCTGATCTGTGAAAATATCACGAAAAATTATAAATCAAAGGATGCGCTTGACAGTGTGAACCTGACTCTGGAAAAAGGCAAGATCTACGGTCTCATCGGCCGGAACGGAGCCGGCAAAACGACGCTTCTGTCCATCTTAAGCGCCCAGAATCCGCCGAGTGAGGGCAGCGTCGTTCTGGAAACGGAGGAGGGCAGGCTTTCCGTCTGGGAAAATGAAAAGGCTCTGAGTCATATCTGTTTTTCCAGGGAACTGAACGTGGGGAAAAATACGGCGCTCTCAGCTACGAAGGTGAAAGATTATCTTCGGACCGCTTCTGTCTATCTGCCATACTGGAACCAGGAACTGGCAGACGAGCTGATCCGGAAATTTCATCTGGATGTGAAGCAGAAGATTGGAAAACTGAGCAAAGGTATGGTCTCCATGGTGACGATCATCGTGGCTCTGGCCAGCAAGGCGGATTTCACCTTCCTGGACGAGCCGGTTTCCGGCCTGGATGTGGTGGCGAGAGAGCAGTTTTATCGCATTCTTCTCGAAGAATTTACAGAAACAGGCAGGACTTTCGTGGTCTCTACGCATATCATGGAAGAGGCGGCAGATCTCTTTGAGGAGGTCATTATCTTAAAGGAAGGAAAGCTTCTTCTGAAGGAAAATACCGAGGAGCTTCTGGAGTCCTGCCTCCATATCTCCGGAAAGGCGGAGGAGGTAGACCGGGCCACAGAAGGACTGGAAAAGCACTATGAGGAGCGGTTGGGCCGGAGCAAGAGCGTGATGGTCCGCCTGAAACCGGGACAGGAGCTTCCGGATGCAGAGGTGACTGTCCAGCCCATGAACCTTGAGAAGGTGTTTGTGGCGCTCTGCGGTGAGGAGGCTTAGGATGAACAGGAAAAAGTTTTTGTTTTACGGACGGCTCTGGGGGATCACGGTGGGAGGAGCTCTTGTCGCCGGTCTGATCCTTGCTCTGATTACCTGGCTCAACAGAGGAGGAGATGTCCGGAGGATGATCTGGTATATGCTGGCAGTGGACTGTATGATGACCGGATATTTCTGTCTTCAGATTCTTCCTATTTCCACCTATATGTCCACGGTTCCGTTGATGTTGGCCTCCGGCTGCCGGAGAAAGGAAGTTATCTTAAGTTCCCAGATTCTGAAATTTTTAAATTTTCTGGGGATTCTGGCGGTCACAGCAATTTTCCTTCTTCTGCAGTCTCGGATGAAAGGAAATCAGGTGGAAATCCAGCGTATGAAGGATATGTTTCTGATGAGCGCTCTGCTTCTCCTCTCAGGAGGCTCCGTCGGAAATCTGATCGGTGTTCTTTATAATCTGATCGGAAGATGGGTCATGATCCTTTATGTCATTTTAAGCGGTCTTACAGGCGGTATGGTGGGAGTGGTTACGGAACTTTCTTCGACTCCCGACATCAATACCTTTGGAGATCTGCTGGGAAATACCACCTTCCTGACAGCTGCCTTTGTGGCAGCGCCGGTTTTCATCGCAGCGGATCTCATTGTTTCCTGGCTGGTATTGAGACGGACGGAAGTCCGCTGCTAAGATAGGAGGAGAATTATGAAAAACAGTATATGGCAGGAATTTGTCCTTGAGAAAAAGACCATCGGTATTTTTGCGGCCATCGCGGGCGGTTCCTGGCTCGTGGGCATCCTGGGAATGTTGATCTTTCAGGCCTTTATAAAGAATGACAAAGCGCTTTTTCCGATAGCGACGGTGCTGCTTGTGGGTATTGGAAGTATTTTTCTGCTTTTTCTTCTGGCAAACTCCTTTGCCCACAAGTTTAATCTGGCGATTTCCATGGGAAGAACAAGAAAGAGTTATCTTCCCTCTGTGGCCTTTCTGATTTTTATCATCGTGCTTATGGTCTATGTGATGGGAGGCATTGGTTTTCTTATAGAGAAGGGGATTTACGGGCTGCTTTATCATGGCAGAAAGCTGACGGGGAATATGGGGCCCTTTCTGACTCCGGCCTGGCTTCTCTGCTACACCGTTTTTGAGACAGGACTCATCTGCCTGTACGGAAGCCTTATGAAAAAGGACCGGAAAATGGGAACGATCTTTTTCCTTATCACATGGGTTCTTTTCTGCTGGACTTCCGGAGGCTTCTGGGGAAATTATGATGGAATGGATGGTTCGATCATGAGCCGGTTTACCTTTCTGGGCTATCAGATCCGGCTCTGGTTTACGAGTTATTCAACAGAAATCCGCATGGCGATCCTGGTACTCATTGGCCTGGCAGGCTACTTTATCATGTATCTGATGCTGCGAAGAGAAGCAGCTGATTAAGGAGGAGAAGATATGAAACTGGAGGTAAAAGATCTTCACAAAAGTTTTGGAGGAACAGAGGTACTTCACGGAATTTCTTTTTCTGTGGAGAGCGGCCGGGCTTTAGGCCTGCTTGGCCGGAACGGAGCTGGAAAGACCACGACGATCCGGATTCTGATGCAGGTATTCGCCGCAAATAAGGGAACGGTGACACTGGACGGCGTACCCTTTTCTACAAAAAAGATCGGCATCGGCTATCTTCCCGAGGAGCGAGGCCTCTACCCGAAAAAAACCGTCACCGAGCAGCTTATGTACCTGGCGCAGCTTCGGGGCATGAAAAAGGCTGAGGCCGCGAAAGCTGTGAAGCACTGGCTGGAGCGCATGGGCGTGGAACAGTACGCTTCCCGAAAGCTGGAAACGCTTTCCAAAGGAAATCAGCAGAAGGTCCAGCTGGCGGCCACGCTGGTTCACAATCCGCCGGTGATCATTCTGGATGAGCCGTTTTCCGGTCTGGACCCGGTAAATTCCCAGGTATTAAAGGATGTGATCCAGGAACAGATCGCGGAGAACAAGCTTGTGATCTTTTCCAGTCATCAGATGAGCTATGTGGAGGAATTCTGTAACGATATCGTCATCATGAATCACGGAGAAACCGTCCTATCGGGCGACTTAAGGGAGATTAAGACGCTCTTCGGCCATGGCCGCCTGGTGCTCTCCCTCAACGGAAAAGACGGGGAAGAGACAGAGGCTATCGTAAAGGAGCGCTTCCCCGGTCTGGTGCAGCCTGACGGCATCCATAAGGATTTCGTGGTGCTGAAAATGACAGGGGAGACGACGAAAACGCAGGTATTCCGGGCGCTGGCAGAGAGCGGCCTGGATGTGGAGAGCTTCGGAGATTACCGGCCGTCGCTCAATGATATTTTCGTGGAAAGAGCAGGTGACGAGGCATGAAGCAGTTTCTGAATGTTTTAAAATTTGAGCTTGGAAACTATTTTAAGAGTAAAAGCTTTATGGTAACAACAATCCTTCTGGCCCTGGCAGTGGCAGCAGCAGTGGCTCTTCCGCCGGTATTTATGAAGGGCAGCTTCTCAGAAGTCTTCGGCGGAAGCAAGGGAAGTACGGAAGCCACCGGAGAAGAGGCGGAAAAAGGCAGCTCTGCTGATGGCAATTACGATTCGGATGCAGATGTACTGGCTATTGCAGATCCGGATGGCTTTGTAAGCGATATTACGGAACTGACAGACCGGATGCCGGGTTATAACTGGAAGGTTTTCGATGATACCGATGAAGTGGAAGATATCGTGTCAGCAGGGGCAAAGGGAGGCTTTATCCTGACCGGCAGATATACCTACACCTATGTGGTGAACGATCTTTCCATTCTGGACAGTCTGGATTCTGAGTTTTCAGAAATTTATACAGACTACTGGCAGGAGCAGGAGCTGAAGGCCGAGGGCATCGACGCGGCTGCCGTGGAGAAAATTCTGGGTCACAGCAGTATTTCTGATATGAAGGTTCTGGGAAAAGACGGGGCCAACAACTACTGGTACACTTATATTCTGATCTTTGTGCTCTACTTCCTGGTGCTGTTCTACGGCCAGATGATTGCGACTTCCATCACCAGCGAGAAGAGCAACCGGGCCATTGAGGTTCTTGTGACCACGGTGGACAGCACCAGTCTGATCTTCGGAAAGGTCATCGCCGGGGCGATCAGCGGTATCTTCCAGGCAGGCGTGATCCTGGGAAGCGGTCTTCTGGTCTATCATTTCACAGGAGCAGGCTGGGATTACCGGCTGGATTTTCTCTTCCATATTCCGGCAGAGGTCTGGGGAGCTTTCGTGGTATTTGGTCTTCTGGGTTATCTCATGTATGCCTTCCTGTTCGGCATGCTGGGAGCTCTGGTTTCCAAGACCGAGGATATCAGCAAATCTGCTACTCCGGTGACGATGATCTTTGTGGTATCCTTTATCCTGACCATGACCGGAATGAACGACAGCAGCAGCCTTCTCATGAAGGTGGCCTCCTTCATTCCCTTCACTTCCAGCAATGCCATGTTTGCCCGGATCGCGCTGGGCAGCGTTTCCAGCGTGGAGGTTGTGATTTCCGCAGCGATTCTGGCTGCCACTGTGGTGGTTTTGGGCTGGCTGGCAGCGAAGATCTTCCGTTTCGGAACACTGATGTATGGAAATCCTATCAAATTTACGCAGGCATTGAAAAAGATCCGGGAGCAGTAAATCTACTTTCCGAGAAGATATTTACTCACCACAGGAAAGGGGGCGGGGCCGATCTCAAGGACCTTCTGATGGAAGGCTTTCAGAGAGAAGGCGCTGCCCTTTTTCTCTTTATAGGCGTCCCGGAGATCTTCGAAGGTAAGATAGCCCACATAGTAACGGAGATAGTTGGCCGGGGCTTCGAGAAGGGCCTCGTAGAGGGCCTGGGAAGAGGCCTCCTCAAAGCCGAATTTACTTAAGGCTTCTGCCACATCGCCCTCGGTGAAGCCATGGTAATGGACGGCGATATCCATGAGAGAGGAGAGGCCCAGGGTGAGGGAGCGGTTCAGCCGGTAGAGTTCAGCCAGATTCGGGTCCGTATCGGAGAGACCGTAGGCGTACATTTCCACATAGGTGGCCCAGCCCTCTATGTAGCCGCCGAAATTCAGGAGATTCCGCACCGGATCCGAGGTGGTGCTGCCGCTTAAGATCGTCTGGTAGAGATGGCCGGGATAGCCCTCATGGGCCAGGGTGGTGTAGAGATCGAGAGCCGTGTAGGTAGAAGCCCGGTTGATATAGATCACGTTGTCAGTGAGGTCATCAAGAGGCGGCGTGAGATAGAAGGCCGGGCTTAAGTAATCCTCCAGCGAGGAATGAACGTACTTGACGGAGAAGGAGACTTCCGGCGGAGTGGGGAAATCGGCGGCGATTTTCTGACGGAGATCGGAGAGAATCTCGTTGGGTGTCCACTGGGCGAGGGCTTTCTCTTCCAGTTCCCGGCCGGCGGGGTCTGTGGCATACCAGCCATCGGCGTTCAGAATCGTTGAGGGAGAGTTGTCGAGAGAGAAGGCGATGGCGCTTCCCAGCGTCTCTCGGGAAAGAAGCTCCGGATGGGCGGAGGCCAGACTCGTAAGCTTCTGAAAATCTGTTTTCAGCTGTTGTTCGATGCGTTTCTGGATGGCATCGACGGAGGCCCAGGAGCCGGTAGAATCCCGCAGGAGATATTCATAGTAAGCCTTCCCGTTGGGAAGACCAGAGAGGCCTTGCTGGTTTTTGCCCGTGTTTTTAAGGGCCGTGAGTCCTCGGATCAGAAGCTGGTAGGCGGGAATTACATGCTCCAGGACGGCTTTTTCGTTTTGTTCCAGAAAATGCTTTTTTTCCACCTGGGTGAGAAAATCCGCTTCCTCGATCTTCTCGGCGAAGACAGTGATGAGGAAGTTTTTCGAGGGTTCCCGGATAAAAGCATTACACTGGTCGATGACGGCCTGGGCTGCGGAGGCGCTCATGAAAAGACCTTCCCTGGACTTGGCTTCCTCGAAGTGAACCAGAGTCGAGTAGTATTCGTCCATCTCTGTGAGAAGGGTCAGATAGGTCTCGATATCGGCCTTGTTTCGGAAAGCGTACTCCGCGAGAAGCACAGGAAGCTGAGCCTGAGTACCGATGGTGGGGCCAAGGGGTTCGGCGTAGAGGGCAAATTTCTGACCGGAGAGCTGATTTTGAAGATAAAGTTGCAGGATATCGTAGGTCAGCCGGTTGGTTTTGGAGAGTGTCTGGTAGGGAAAACGGCGCAGCGCCTCCTGGTAATTTTCCAAAACCAGGCCGGAAGCCTCCAGGACTTCGGGCTCCGCGCTTCCGAGAGTGACGGGAGCCTCGGAAATCCCGTAGTTTTCCGGATGTTTCAGGGTATAGTGAAGGTTCAGGGTATTTCCGGCCAGTTCACTGCGGAAGATCTGACCGGTAAACTGCCGGAAAGACCGGTTGTTGAAAAAGACGCAGGCGGAAAAGACCAGAAAAAAGAGCGCGGGGAGAAACAGAAAGGTAAGAAATGAAGGGAGTTTTCGATCTCGCATAGAAGCTCCAGAGAACTTTTGGTACTATTTTATGATTCAGAGGGCAGACTCATGCCCAAAATAATCATATCGTTTCCGTGGACTGTATGAAAGAACATTGTGGAAGAGGCAGGGGAGCAGGCATAGATGGAAAGTAAGAGAAAAATCCAATGGAATCGCTAAAAAGAGTGTGTTATAGTGGAAGAAAGATGTAAAATTCTGCGATATATCAGACAAGGAGGAACCTTCATGAAGAAAAGAATTCAGGTAAAAACAGAGAAACCGCAGTTCACGGTGATCACCAACCTTACCTATGCCCAGCGTGACAGCTGGTTCGGCCACACCATGCAGGATCTCAAGATGGATCTCATCTATCCAGAGGACAGCAGCAGAACCTATCCCTGCATCGTCTGGATCTGCGGCGGAGCCTGGCTTCAGCTGGATAAGTCCGCTCATCTGGCGTATCTTTCCGAACTTTCCAGAAAAGGCTTTGTGGTAGCTTCGGTTCAGTACCGCACCAGCAATGAGACGCCCCTGCCGGGCCAGATCCAGGATGTGAAGGCCGGAATCCGCTACTTAAGAGCACACGCAGAGCGATTCCATATCAATCCGGAGAAGTTTGGCGTCATGGGAGAGTCTGCAGGCGGCTATCTCACCTGTATGGTGGCCCTTGCCACGGATCCGGCCTTTGACGTGGGAGAAAATCTCGAATTTTCCAGCAGCGTGCAGGCAGCCTGCCCCTGGTACCCGCCTACAGATTTCCGCGGTTTCCCCTACGATAATCCGGAGCAGTGCGCCGCTTCGCCGGAATCCCTTCTCCTGGGGAAAAATGTGCTGTGCCATCCGGAGGAAGCCCTGAAAAACTGCCCGGTGAGCTTTGTCACCAAGGATGCGCCGCCCTTCCTGATCATCCACGGGGAGAACGACCATACGGTGCCCTTTACTCAGGGCGAACTGCTCCATGACAAACTGGAGGAGGCAGGCTGCGATGTGACGCTTCTTGCCATCGAGGGCGCAGACCATGCGGATCTTCATTTCTTCCAGAAGGAAGTCTGGGAGGAAATAGAAGCGTTCTTCGCAGAGGAGTTGTAGAATTGCTCCGCTGCAAGGCAGCTCACGCAATTCTAGGTATTAAGAGGAGTAAAACGTCATCACCGCCTCCTGCAACAGGGAAGATCCTTCACCAGCTGATTGACCTGGTCGAAGGATCTTCGTATCTTCAGAAATTGCCGGTCGGCTTTGGGAATGCAGTAGATCCGAAGGCCCAGGCGCTCCGGAAAACGGATTCTTTTCAAAGGGATCACCGAAAGAATTTCTTCCATATTATATATGCTTTATTCTGCGTTACGGTTCGGCTTGCGGATTACAAGTTTGTGGATGGGGTTGCGGAGATTGCTGAATTTTCGCTCATACTCGGTCATGACGTTGCCTTTCATGAGCTCTTTGTCATGGTGGAGGTCATAGGTGCAGACCAGAAGCTCCCAGCCGCTCTCCTTCACTTCCTCCAGGGAGAAATCGAAAAGGCTGCGGTTGTCGGTCTTGAACTCCACGAGGCCGCCGTCAGCCAGGATCTCCTCATAACGGGCCAGAAATTCGCGGGAGGTGAGTCTCCGTCTCGCATGGCGTTCCTTCGGCCAGGGATCGGAGAAATTAAGATAGATCCGGTCCACCTCGCCTTTTCCAAAGAAGTTGGGAAGGTCCTTGGCATCCACGCAGAGATAACGGAGGTTGGGGAATTCCTCGCCACATTCCTCGGTGAGAAGTTCGCGCTTCTGGAGCGCCCGGTAGAGAACGCTGGTGTAGCGCTCGATGCCGATGTAGTTGATCTCGGGATTCCTCCGGGAAAGCTCGGTGATGAACTGGCCTTTTCCCATACCCACTTCGATGTAGAGGGGCTGGTCTTTTCCGAAAACCTCACTCCATTTTCCTTTTTTTGTCTCTGCATCCTGGATGACCCAGGGGCTGTTGGATACGGCTTCGTCCGCACCCGGTATATTTCTTAAACGCATGGTAAAATCTCCTTATTGTTGATTATTTAGTAATTGATGCCGATGAATTGCTCCGCTGCTTTGCAGCTCACGCAATTCTGCATCATAGCATACTTCCTTACTTTTTTCTACCAAAACTTCCTCATTTACGCCGGTTCCTTTCCTTTTAAAAGGCGGATCAGATGGCGGGCGGCCACGCTCAGGGGTTTCTGCCGGTCCTCCACCATACAGATGTGGCGGCCTTCGATCTTTTCTTCGATCTCGATCTCCACGATACTGCCTTCCTCCAGCTCCTTTTTCACGAGCTCCCGGGGGATGAAGCCTACGCCCAGGCCCTGCCGGATGACGGGAACCATGAGATCCGCCGTGGCAAGCTCGATATCCGGTTTCAGGATCAGGCCGTGGGAGGCGTAAAATTCCTTATAGAGGGCATAAGTCATTGTGTTTTCCGCGAGGGAGACAAAGGGGTACTGCTGGACCTCGGAGAGGGGAACTTTTTTCCCTTTGAGATAGGAATAATTGCTGCCTCCGGCCAGAATATCCTGACATTCCTTTACCAGAGTGACCCGGAAATGGGGATCCTCCCGGATGGGGGTAGTCACCACGGCAAGGTCGGTCTTACCGGCTTTCAGATCTGCCAGCGTATTGGGCGTGGTGCCGCTGGTGAGCTTCAGGCGGACGCCGGGGTACTGCCGGTGAAAAGAGGAGAGCTTTTTGAGAAGAAAGCAGTGGAGGGCGGTCTCCGTGACGCCGATGTAGACGGAACCATTCTGATAACCGAGGGTTCCGCCGATATTTTCCTCACCTTTAAAGATCTGCTCGCAGGCGGGAGCTACATATTTATAGAGCTGTTCTCCCTCGGCAGTCAGGGAGACGCCCCGCTTGGTCCGGACGAAAAGCCGGCAGCCAAGCTCCGTTTCCAGAGCCTGCATACAGCGGGAAACCGAGGGCTGGCTGGAGAGCAGAGCCTTGGCGGCCAGGGTGAAATTCTGGTATTTCGCTACATAATAAAAGATTTTATAATATTCAAAATTTGCTGCCATAGATTTTCCTTTTATAAAGTTTTTTTATTATGGGTATAAAATAATATCATTTTTCAAAATCAGCCGATTTCAGTATAATCCAATGTGTTCAAAACGGCAACCGCAAATAGCGCAGAAAACCGGGCAGGGGTCATCCAAGGCTCCTGTTTTCCCACGTCAGAGCAGAAGAGCTGTCCCGGTTTTGGCTGTTTGCATAGGAATGACCGTTATTCATTTTTAGATTTTTAGCTATTATTATCCTTGCATTTTTAAAAAGAAAAGGTATGATAATAGAGAACTGTGTAAAAGCTTTTGAAAGCAGACACAGGAAAGAAAAGAGAAGGAGGTACAGAATGGATACAATCGTTAACAAGATCTCGGAAATTGAGACCGCAGCTGTCAAGATCATGAACGAATCCGCCCTTCAAAAGAAAGAACTGGATGAAGAATCCAAACAGCGAATGGATGCATACGATGCTGACGTGGATAAGAAGACAGAAGCAAAGCTTGCCGATATCCGTGCCAGCCTGGAAAACCAGAAAAAAGCAGAGCTTTCTTCCCTGAAAGAAGCCGCTGCTAGGACGATCATGACTCTGGAGAAGGAATATTCGGAAAATCATGAGACACTGGCTGCAGGCATATTAAAACAGATGATCGAGGGATAAGCTATGGGAAAACTGTTATCTTACAGTGGAACGACCACAAAGATCCGTGCCATCAAGAGCCGTCTCCTTACCCGGAAGGATTACGAGACGCTGGCCGCCATGCCGACGGTCACAGGCGCGCTGGCTTATCTGAAACAGAAGCCCTCCTATGAAGAGCTCTTCTCCGGACTGGATGAGAGCACTCTGCACCGGAGCCAGGTGGAGCAGATTCTCACCTATTCTGTTTATGCGGATTTCCAGAAGATCTACCGTTTTTCCACCGTACAGCAGAGAGCCTTTATGGATCTCTATTTTGGCCGGTACGAGATCGCCATCATGAAGCGTTCCCTTCGGATGCTTTTCGATCACCGGAATGTTTCCACGGACCTGACGATCTTTACAGACTTTTTCAACCACCATTCAGATTTGGATCTGAACAAACTTTCCGCCAGCCAGACCATCGATGAATTTGTCGAGAATCTGAAGGGAAGTATTTACTATGAGCCTATGAAACGTCTTTCGGACATTGAATCGCCGACACTCTGGGATTACGAAATGGCACTGGACCTTTTCTATTTCGGCTGGTTCTGGAAAAATGGCCAGAAGATTTTCAAGGACAAGGAAGACCGGAAAATTTTCATGGAAGCCTATGGCGTGAAAATTGATCTTCTGAACATGCAGTGGATCTACCGTTCCAAGAGATATTATCATATGGAAAACAGCAGCATCTACGCACACATTATTCCGGTGACCTACCATCTCACGGCCCAGAGCATCAAGGACCTGGTGGAGGCGGGAAATCAGGATGAGCTGACTGCCGCAGTCAGAAAGACCTATTACGGAAAACGTTATCCGGAGCTTACCCCTCACAATCTGGATCAGTATTATACGGAAATCCGTCACAAGATCCAGAGTAAGGAAGCCAGAAACAATCCGTATTCTGTCGCAACGATGGTTTCTTATCTCTATGAGAAAGAGCATGAGGTTGACAGACTTACTACCATTCTGGAGTGCGTCCGTTACGGACTGCCCCAGGAGGAAATAGCAAAATATATAAATAACTAAGAAAGGGGGTGGGTTCGTGATTGAGAAGATGAAATTTTTAAGTATCACGGGACCAAAGGCCGATATCGACCGTGTGGTAAACCAGTACTTATCGAAGTATGAGATTCATCTGGAAAATGCCCTTTCCGAGCTGAAAACGGTGGAAGAGCTCCGGCCGTTCATGGAGATCAATCCTTATAAGGAGCTTCTGAACAAGGCAAATGAGTTTGTCAGCCAGCTTTCCCAGCCGGTTTCTGAGGAAACAGGAAGCATGGATGTGGACACAGCGGTGAAAACCATTCAGGAACTGAGTGGATATGCCGCAAACTTCCAGGAGAAACGTACGGAACTTTCCAAAAAGCACGAGGAACTCCTTTCCTCTCTGCAGTGGATCGAGCCGTTCTTGAATTTCGACTTCAACATCCATGAGGTGTTTGGCTTCAAATTTGTCAAATACCGTTTTGGAAAGATCGCTCACGAATACTACGAAAAATTTGAAAAATATGTCTATGACAATCTGGACACCGTATTTTTCAAATGTGCTTCTGATGAACAGTACGTCTGGGGAGTTTACTTTGTTCCTGCCACACAGGCAGTCAAGGTGGACGCAGTATACAGCTCCCTGCATTTTGAGAGAATGCGTATTCCCGATGAATATGAGGGAACCCCGGAGGAGGCCGTTTCCAAGCTGAAAAAAGACCTGGCCTCCATCGATGAGCAGCTCAAAAACTGTCAGGCAGAGGTCGGAAAGAAGCTGGAGAGCAGACGGAGTGATCTTCTGAAAGCCAGAAATACGCTGGACAGCCTTTCCACCAACTTTGACGTGAGAAAGCTTGCAGCCTGCACCAAAGCAAAAAATGACAAACAGGTCTTCTACATCCTCTGCGGATGGATGACCGAGAGAGACGCAGAGCGTTTCCAGAAGGATATCGAGGATGACGTCAATCTCTACTGCATCCTGGAGGACGACGAGAACAACATCCTGAATCAGCCGCCTACCAAGCTGAAAAACCCGAAGCTGTTCAAACCCTTCGAAATGTACATCCGGATGTACGGACTGCCTGCTTACAATGAGATTGATCCGACCATCTTTGTGGCCATCACCTATTCTCTGATTTTCGGAGCCATGTTCGGTGATGCGGGCCAGGGACTCTGCCTTCTGATCGGCGGCTTCCTGCTTTATAAATTCAAAAAGATAGATCTGGCAGCCATCATCAGCTGCGCCGGTTTCTTCTCCACGATCTTCGGATTCCTCTACGGAAGCTTCTTCGGTTTCGAGGATGTGCTCCCTGCCCTGTGGCTGAAGCCCATGAATAACATGATGACCGTTCCCTTCATCGGAAAACTGAACACCGTCTTCATCGTAGCAGTCGGTTTCGGTATGTTCCTGATCCTGGTGGCTATGATTATGCACATCATCAACGGCATCAAAGCTCACGATCCGGAAAGCGCCTGGTTTGATACCAACGGCCTCGCAGGTCTGGTGTTCTACGGAGCCGTTGTGGCAGTGATCGCTCTCATCATGACCGGTAAAAAAATGCCGGCAGCCATCGTGCTTGTTGTCATGTTCCTGCTTCCGCTTCTTGTCATCGCTTTTAAAGAGCCGCTGGCAAAACTGGTGGAGCATAAGGCAGACGTGATGCCGAAAGAAAAAGGCATGTTCGTCGTACAGACAATTTTTGAACTCTTTGAGGTGCTCTTAAGCTACTTCTCCAACACCATTTCCTTCGTCCGTGTGGGTGCTTTCGCAGTCAGCCACGCAGCTATGATGGAGGTTGTACTGATGCTGGCAGGCGCTGAGGCAGGCTCACCGAACTGGATCGTTGTGATCCTCGGAAACCTGTTCGTCTGCGGTATGGAAGGTCTGATCGTCGGAATTCAGGTACTCCGTCTGGAATACTATGAGATGTTCAGCCGTTTCTACAAAGGTACCGGCCGGGAATTCATTCCCTTTCGGAAAATAGAAAAAGAATAACAATATATACAATTAAGGAGGATTTTATCAATGTCTACTATCACTCAGATCTTAATCGTTGTTGCACTTGTACTCAGCATTTTCGTCCCCTTCAGCGCTTTTCTTATCGGTGAAAGAAACAAAGGACGTTTAAAAACTTCTCTGGCCATCAACGCTTTTCTGTTCTTCGGAATTTTTGCAGTAGCCGGTATCGTATCTCTTGGAAACGGTGCTTCTGCTCTGGCTGCTGAGGCTGCTTCCGAGTCTTCTGCTGGTCTTGCTACTGGCCTTGGCTACCTGGCTGCAGCTCTTGTAACCGGTCTTTCCTGTATTGGCGGTGGTATCGCAGTTGCCAGTGCTGCCAGCGCTGCCCTTGGAGCAATCAGCGAGGATCAGAGCATTCTTGGTAAATCTCTTATCTTCGTAGGTCTGGCCGAAGGTTGCTGCCTGTACGGTCTGATCATCTCCTTCATGATCCTGGGTGCATTATAATCCATGAAAATGTATCTCATCAGTGATAACGTGGATACTTATACCGGAATGAGACTGGCCGGTGTGGAAGGCTGCGTGGTTCATGAGCGCGGAGAGCTCCGGGAAGCCCTGGAGCGTGCCATTGCTGACAAAGAGAACGGGATTATCCTCCTGACTGAGAAATTCGGCCGGGAGTTTCCCGACATCGTTGACGATGTAAAACTGAACCGCCGTCTGCCCCTCATCGTAGAAATTCCGGACCGCCACGGTACCGGCCGGAAGGCTGATTTTATTACTTCCTATGTAAACGAAGCAATCGGCGTAAAGCTGTAAAAAGAAGGTGATCTATTTTGACAACAGAAGAAAAGCTGAAACACTTTAAAGCTGCCGCTCTTGAGGAGGCACGTCAGGAAAGCACCGCGGCCATTGAAGAGCACCGCCGCGCTCTGGAAAAACTTTTTCAGGAACACACTGTAGATAAAGACCGTCAGGCTGCCCTCGAAGTAAAAACTGAGACCGACCGGCTGAAACGGGAAAACAACATCACTCTTTCCAAGGAACGTCTGGAGATCAAACGTGATATTTCCAGAAAACAGGAAGAGCTGAAAGAAACACTTTTTGTAGAAGTACAGGAAAAACTGGCCGACTACATGGCAACACAGGAATACCAGCAGCTTCTGATTTCACAGATCCGTGAGATCATGAAATTCGCTGGAAATGAGGAAGTTACCATTTACATTGATCCGGCAGATCAGTCCTGCTTAAGCAGCCTCACCGCTGCTGTCAACCATCCGCTGACGGTTTCCGAGTATTCCTTCAGCGGCGGCACCCGGGCAGTTATTCCCGGACGTCATATCCTGATCGACAATTCCTTTGCTGCCAAATTTGACGCAGCGAAGAAAAACTTTACCTTTGACGGAGGTGTCCTTCATGAATAAGACAGGTGTTATTTACGGCATCAACGGTCCCGTCATTTATTTGAAGGGCAATACCGGTTTTGAGATGTCAGAGATGGTTTACGTCGGCAAGGAACGCCTGGTAGGCGAGGTTATCGCCCTGACTCAGGACACCACCACTGTACAGGTCTTCGAGGAGACAACAGGCCTGAAACCCGGCGAAATCGTAGAAGCCAGTGGAGACGCTATTTCCGTTCTCCTGGCACCGGGTATCCTGAACAACATTTTTGATGGTATCGAGCGTCCCTTAAGTGAGATCGCTGCCAAATCCGGCAAATATATCAGCCGCGGTCTTTCCGTAGATTCTCTGGACACCGAGCGGCTCTGGGATGTACACATCACCATAAAAGCCGGCGATAAAGTCAGCGGCGGAACTGTCATCGCAGAAACTCAGGAGACACCGGCGATCCTTCATAAATCCATGGTACCTCCGAACCTTTCCGGTACGATCCTGAAAGCTGCTCCGGACGGAAAATATAAGATCTTTGATGAGATCGCTGTTCTGCAGCTGAGTGACGGAAAAGAAGTTCCCCTGACTTTGGCTCAGAAATGGCCCATCCGTGTGCCGCGTCCCAGCGCAGCCCGCTACGCATCCAGCGAACCCCTGGTAACCGGCCAGCGTATTCTTGATACGATGTTCCCCATCGCCAAGGGCGGTACCGCAGCCATCCCGGGAGGATTCGGAACCGGTAAAACCATGACCCAGCATCAGATCGCAAAATGGGCCAACGCCGACATCATCATTTACATCGGCTGCGGAGAGCGTGGAAACGAGATGACCCAGGTTCTGGAGGAGTTCTCCGAACTGATCGACCCGAAGTCCGGCAATCCTCTGATGGACCGTACCACTCTGATTGCCAATACTTCCAACATGCCTGTGGCAGCCCGTGAGGCTTCCATTTACACCGGCGTGGCTCTGGCTGAGTATTACCGCGATATGGGTTATGACGTGGCTATCATGGCAGACTCCACTTCCCGTTGGGCCGAGGCTCTTCGAGAGCTGTCCGGACGTCTGGAGGAAATGCCTGCTGAGGAAGGTTTCCCTGCATATCTGGCATCCAAGCTGTCCGCATTCTATGAGCGTGCAGGAATGATGCAGAACCTAAACGGAACGGAAGGCTCTGTCTCCATTATCGGAGCAGTTTCCCCTCAGGGTGGTGACTTCTCAGAGCCTGTTACTCAGAATACCAAACGTTTCGTCCGCTGCTTCTGGGGACTGGACAAATCCCTTGCCTATGCCC